>SMEK01000646.1_pt1 | contig 12021 bp, 8 predicted proteins | sample 2456371 | NCBI WGS metagenome assembly SMEK01 (sample SAMN10132590, study PRJNA489261) | soil metagenome | isolation source: day1 antibiotic-loamy sand soil ammended with composted manure from dairy... | place: USA | collected 2015-04-01
ATCAGCTTCTCCGTTCTCAGCAAAGTCGATTCGGCTACATAGCCCTCTATCATCATATCGGCAAGGTGCATAAGGATCTCTTGCTCATCTTTTAGGTTTTGCATCAGCTTTTGCACGGCAGAACCAGCAACCATTAGGCCGGCCTTTTTCAAATTCTGCAACACCTTTTTTTCAGCTGCAAAAAGAGTATCATCAGTGTCTGTACTGAAATCTGGGATACTTGTCAACTCTTTGGCTACTGCCATAGCCGGACCCATCAAGTCAAGCTCTCCCTTCATAGCCCTTTTCAGCAGCATGTCAATACATAGCATCCTGTTGATTTCATTGGTACCTTCAAATATCCTGTTGATTCGAGCATCCCGATAACCTTTTTCGACTGGAGATTCTGCACTAAAGCCCATACCACCAAATATTTGTACTCCTTCGTCTACCACAAAGTCGAGTACTTCAGAACCGTGTACCTTTAGCATAGCGCATTCTATAGCAAACTCCTCTACGGACTTCAGTCTTGCTTTTGCTTCTTCCATGCCACTTGAAACCAATGCAGCATATGCATCGTCGATATTTTGACTAGCTCGGTAGTGGGCAGATTCTGTAGCGTAAACTTTTGTCGTCATCTCGGCCAATTTATGCTTGATAGCACCAAAATTGGCGATGGCTGTATTGAACTGTTTGCGCTCATTGGCATAGTTCACCGAATGATCTATGGTTTTCTTAGCTGCTCCGAAGGCTGCCGCTCCTAGTTTTATCCTACCTATGTTCAGGATATTTACAGCTATTTTAAATCCATTTTGCCTTTCTGAAAGCATGTTTTCTACCGGAACTTTGCATTCATTGAAGAAAATTTGTCTGGTGGATGAACCTTTGATCCCCATCTTCTTTTCTTCTTCGTTCATAGTAATGCCTCCAAACGACCGCTCAACGATAAATGCGGTAAGGTTTTTGTCGTCTTCGATTTTAGCAAATACGATGTACAGATCTGCGAAACCGCCATTCGTGATCCACATTTTCTGGCCAGTGATCTCATAAAACTTGCCATCGGCTGTAAGGACGGCTTTTGTTTTTCCTGAGTTGGCATCAGAGCCAGAATCAGGCTCAGTGAGGCAATAGGCAGCCTTCCACTCGCCAGAGGCAAGTTTAGGCAGATATTTTTGTTTCTGTTCCTCATTGCCATAATACAGTATAGGGAGGGTTCCAATACCCGTATGAGCTGAAAGTGCTACAGCAAAAGAATGACCAGCTCCAATCTTCTCGGCTACCAGCATAGAAGTGTTGAAATCCATGCCAAATCCACCGTACGACTCTGGTACTGAAGTACCCAACAGGCCAAGCTCTCCTGCTTTGTCCATAAGCTGTGGCATGAGTTCCGGATCTTTCATAGAATCGATCTCATCCAGTCGGGGAAAAATCTCGGCTTTCAAGAAATCTTCACAAGTCTGGGCGATCATCTTTTGTTCCTCAGACCATTCTTCTGGAATAAATATATCCTTGGCTTCGGTTTCCTTGATTAGGAAAGCTCCGCCTTTAGGCATCTGTTTTTTATCTGTTGCTTCCATATTTTTTATTTTTTGGTTTTCTAATGTCTATTTAAAGTTCAAGGTTCACAGTTCGGCATCTTCTGGACTGACAGTTGATGTGCTCTACAGAAAGTGATTCGTGGGACATACGCACCACGGCTTAGGAGATCGCAGGATTTTGCCGCCTCGGCGTCATGCGAAATTTTCCTTTTGGGGAAAATTGTGGCAATCCCTAGTAAAAGGCAGCCTAAGTTCTTACTAATAAGATCTAACTGCTAGTTCAAAAGCTCATATATCCCAGCTACACCTTGACCACCACCAACACAGGCTGTTACCATACCGTATTTTTGGTTTCTTCTGCGCAATTCATTGAAGATTTGGATAGATAATTTGGCACCTGTACAGCCTAGTGGATGCCCTAGAGCAATAGCCCCACCGTTCACATTTACCTTTTCCATATCCATGTCCAGTTCTCTGATCACAGCCAATGATTGAGCAGCAAAGGCTTCATTAAGTTCAATGAGGTCAATGTCTTGCATTTTCAGACCTGCGTCTTTTAAAGCCAATGGGACAGCCTCTACAGGTCCAATGCCCATGTATTTTGGATCTACCCCGGCTGCCTTATAGCTGACCATTCTGGCAATTGGCTTTAGGTTATACTCCTTCACCATCCTTTCAGACATCACCATAACAAAAGCAGCTCCATCCGAAGTTTGAGAGGAATTTCCCGCAGTCACATTGCCTTTGTTGGTAAATACAGGCTTTAATGCAGCAAGACGCTCCAGAGAAGTGTCAGCTCTTGGACCCTCATCAGTATCCACTACATATTCTCTAGTCTTCTTTTTCCCACTGACATCTATATAAGTTTCGGAGACTGTTATTGGCACAATCTCATCCTTAAACTTTCCAGCTTCAAGGGCTGCCAAAGCGCGCTGGTGTGACCTATAGGAAAATTCGTCTTGATCTTCCCTGGAAACTTTGTATTTCTCGGATACATTTTCAGCGGTGTGTCCCATGCTGGTATAGTATTGTGGATTTTCCGTAGCGATCTTGTAGTTCAGAGCCGTTTTCCAGCCCATGGTAGGCACAAGCGACATGGACTCCGTACCGCCCGCGATAATACAATCGGCCAGTCCAGCATGAATCTTGGCAGAAGCAATGGCGATGGTTTCTATGCCAGAGCCACAATAGCGGTTTACTATCATCCCAGGAACATTCATTGGTAGAGCTAGCAAAGAAATGAGCCTTCCCATTTGCATGCCTTGTTCTGCCTCAGGCACGGCATTTCCAACGATAAGATCATCTACCCTGCTAGGGTCAAATCCTTCGATGGAGTTCACCAAATGCTTTATGACGTCGGCAGCCAAGTCATCAGGCCTATAAAACCTGAAACCACCTCTATTGGCTTTTCCCACCGCCGACCGATATCCTGCTACTATATATGCGTTCATATTTTTAGAATTTAAGATTTAAGAATTTAGACACAAGACAATAGGTATCAGATGATTTGGAAACTATATGTCTTGTTGTCACTTTCATAGTTGCTTAATTATTTCTTTTTACTAAAAAATCTGTGAGCTTTCATTTGCTTTCAATTTTTTCTTTAATCCGATGAGCATTCTTTTGATTTCATTGATCTGGTTATTTATTTCCTCTGTTTGTAAATGAGAAATATAGGTTAGCTCATTTGCCAAAATTATCTGGGTTTCCAATTCACATGCCGAGCCAAAGGTTATGTGCAGAAAATGAACAAAATCTTTGTCTGTTCCTCTTCCAGATCCTTCGGCAATATTTGAAGGAATAGAAACTGCACTTCGTCTGATTTGAGAGGTTAATCCAAACCTCTCTTTATCAGGAAATTGGTCCGTAATAAGATATATGGCTTTCGTTAATGACATGGCATTTTGCCAAACTTTCAATTCCTTAAAATTATGCATAGCTGGTTGTTAAATGTTTCTAATATCTGATGTCTAAGATCTTGGCTCTAGCGTCTAATTCCTCAACGGCCTTCCTTTTTGTAATATGCTTTGGATCCTTTCCAAGGTTTTGCGCTCTCCGCATAGTGACAAAAATGCTTCTCTTTCCAAGTCAAGCAAATACTGCTCTGAAACTTCCTGTGGGTAGGAGAGGTCACCGCCGCAGATTACATAAGCGAGTTTTTCGGCAATTTTAGCATCATGTTCTGAAATATACCTGCCCGTGAGCATGCCGCTGATGCCGCCCTTGAACAATGCTATTCCCGTCCGGCCTTGTACTTTTATATCCGTTCTTGGTGTAGGTTGTACATAGCCTAGTTCGGCCAAGCGTAAGGCTGTGGCTTTTGCATCGGCAATACGCCTGTTAGGATTTATGCTTACACCATCACCCTTTCCGATATAATCCATGTCCATTGCCTCATAGGCAGATGTAGCCACTTTGGCCATGGCGATATTCATAAAGGCGTTTTGCAGGTCGTTTAGCTCTATGTCGCCCTTCACGTACTTGTCGGCAGTGCGTAAGGCCATTTCTTTTGTACCACCTCCTGATGGAATCAGTCCTACACCAACTTCCACCAGCCCTATATAAGTTTCTGCCGAGGCTTGTACTTTGTCTGCATGTAAGGTGAGCTCACAACCCCCTCCCAAGGTTTGTCCATGAGGTGCTACCACTACAGGAATAGAGGAATATCGAGCACGCATCATAGTCTTCTGGAACTGCTGGATCATAAAATTCAGCTCATCAAACTCTTGCTCAATGGCCGTCATGAAGATCATTCCGATGTTGGCACCTACAGAGAAATTAGTGCCTTCATTGGCGATCACCAATCCCTGAAAGTCCTTTTCGGCCATGTCTATAGCCTTGTTAATGGCTTCGATCACTTCCCCTCCCATAGAATTACTTTTTGAGTGGAACTCCAGATTGAGGATGCCATCTCCAAGATCTAACACTGAAGCCCCTGCATTTTTCCACAAGACTTTATTGTCCCTCAGGGTATCCAATAAGATAAATGCTTCTGTTCCGGGCACTACTTTATAATCTTTGGCCGCGATGTCGTAATACTGTTTTACGCCATTTTCGGTTTTGTAGAAGGTGCTTGCCCCTGTAGCGAGCATGTCATACACCCATTGTTTGGGTTTATAGCCTGCTGCTTCCATTTTTTCCACCGTTTTTTCCACTCCTATCATATCCCAAGTCTCAAAAGGACCATATTCCCAGCCAAAACCTGCTCTGAGTGCATCGTCTATCTTATACAGCTCATCGGCTATCTCTGGGATGCGGTTGGAAGTGTAGGCAAAAAGTCCAAAAAAAGAATCTTTATAAAAGTCTCCTGCTTTGCCTTGATCTGCAAAAAGGGTTTTGAACTTTTGTTTGTCGTCGTCCATGGCTTTAGTGGTTTCTAGGACGTCGAACTTTACTTTTTGCTTAGGTTTGTACTCTAGATCGTTCAGGTCCAACGTGAGAATAACTGTATTGCCATCCTTGTCCTTAGTCTTTCTATAGAAACCTTGCCCCGTTTTGTCACCCAACATCTTTTTTTCCTCCATCTGTGCTATAAAGTCAGGGAGTTTAAAGGTATCTCGGGATTCGTCTTCCTTGAGGCCTGCATAAAGGTTATTGGCAACCTTCACCATGGTGTCCAGTCCCACCACATCAGACGTCCTGAAAGTAGCAGACTTGGGTCGGTTAATGGCTGGACCCGTCAGTCGATCGACTTCGTCTATGGTCAGCCCTAGTTTTTGCATGGTATCGACTACCTTCATGATGGAGTATATCCCTACTCTATTGGCAATAAAAGCCGGGGTGTCCTTACACAGTACAGTAGTCTTGCCCAACTGGAGATCGCCGAATTGCATCAGGAATTTAACGACTTCGGGATCTGTTTTATCTGTAGGGATAATTTCTAGTAAGGGGAGATAGCGAGGAGGATTGAAGAAGTGTGTGCCACAAAAGTGTTTCTGAAAATCTTCAGATCGGCCTTCGAGCATAAGATGTATAGGAATGCCAGAGGTGTTTGTGGTAATCAGTGTGCCAGGTTTGCGGTGTTTCTCTACTTGTTCGAATACCGATTTCTTGATATCCAGATTTTCCACCACCACCTCTATTACCCAGTCGCAGTCTTTGATATCTGGCATATTGTCCTCGAAATTGCCAAGCGTTACATGCGAAGCAAATTTTTCATGGTAGAGCGGTGCAGGTTTTGATTTGACGGCAGTTTGCCACGCCTCGCTCACTATCCTGTTTTTTACTGCTGCGTCATCTTTTTTGAGGCCTTTTTTTTGTTCTGCCTCATTAGGTTCTTTTGGCGCAATGTCCAGCAACAGTACCTTTAGTCCTATATTGGCAAAATGAGCCGCTATCCTCGATCCCATGATGCCTGAGCCTAATACTGCTACTTTCTTAATGGTTCTTTTCATGCGTAAATCATTTTTAAAGTTATGAGTGTCATTAAACATGTGCCGATTTCACAAATCGCTGCTTGGTATATATAAGCCATCTACATGATGGTATGTTTAACTTCTGGAAGCGATATTGTTTTGCTCGATCACTTTATTGATATCTTGTATTACCTCAAAGAAAATCTTAAGCCTTTCTGGCGACACCACCGCCCTCACTTCGTTGTTGAAATCCTTTACTGTCTTGCTTGAAATCGCTTTCTTCTCTTTGCCGAGAGGCGTAAGAAAGATTCTGACCGATCTTTTGTCGATAGGGTCAGGAGCCTTGTATATCAAGCCCTTTTGTTCCATGGTTTTCAACATCCTCGTTAAGCTTCTCGCTTCCAACCCCATCAGCGGGGCGATTTTCGTAGCTGGGGTGCCCTCTTCACTTTGGATGTTCAACAGCACAAAGCCTATGGAAGTAGTTATATCGTTTTTAATCGCCTTTTGGTTGTACATTCTGTATATGGCGTGCCAAGCAGCCTTTATGTTATAATCAACCGTTTCTTCTCTTTTCATTTTGGCATTGCTCATCATTCTCTCCTATTTAAGTTCGTGTTTGCTATGGTCAATATACTCTCCAAAATCCATTTTTTTCTTATACAATGAATTGAAAATAAATGCAATTCAGAAGAGAGCATCTAAAACGATTGCAATAATAAAGCACTATGCCCAACAGCCATAATTTTTCTGACTGTCCTATACAAATTTACGGAAATTAATAGTATGCATGCATACTATTATCAAAAAAAGATTGTATTCTTTTCTTCACCTAGCCTTTAACATTGAAAAAGCTGGTCGATTTGAAGTTTTCAAAGAACTTTTAAAAGGCTCACGCTTTTATTAACTTGGTATAAGGGATGAATTGAAATGTTTTTAGAGGGCAACCGGTGGAGGAGGCTTGCGCTTCAATAGGGATGGAGCCTTAGCCCATCCCTATTGGATTGTTCCGAAAGGCTTTAGCCGAATTTTTTGGTCAAATCGTCCTGTGGTCTGCTTTATGACGAGTTTTATGGCTAAAGCCCTTTCTCAATCCTCCAACTTCCGCCTCCTAGATAAATCTACGGCAAATGAGTGGGACTTCCACCATCTCCTCAGAGCTGTCAGTGCATTTTCCAATGGTCAGTCGTGTCAGTACTTCTGATCCTAATGGAAGGCTTAGTTATACGTAGCAGCGCCAGGGATGGTGGCTTTGTTTGAGCCCGAAAGGGGTTTTTTGTGGGGCAGGCGAGTGCCACCAGCCCGCCCGGGCGCCCAAATCCTCTAAGAATGCTTGTGAAAAAGCAAAAGTCGTCAGTTGAAACTTCAGTTGAAATTAAACGAGCTTTTGGTCAACTTTTTTGTTACGGGGTGAGTTTAATAGTCAGGCCTTCAATGAGGAGTATGGTTGCTTATTTGAAAGGCTATCTTCTAACTTTTAAACGAAACCACGATGAAATACTTTGGAATACTATCAGTAGCTTTCGCAATGATGAGCTTTGTATTGTTGCAAGATAGGGACATTGCGGCCAGCGATGTACCGAGGTCGGTAATGGAAGCTTTTAATACCACTTTCCCTGACGCTAGTGATGTAGAATGGGAAAAAAAGGGGAAAGAATTTGAGGCCGACTTTGAGATTAAAAATATAGATTATTCGGCGAGATTCTCTGCTCAGGGTAAGCTGGTAATGCAGAAGAATGATATACTGGTTTTGGATATGCCCAATGCTGTGAGCAACGCCATTGAAAAGGAATATAACGGTTATCATATCGATGATGTGGAAAAGATTGAAATGGATGGGAAGGAGTATTTCCAGGTAGAGCTTGATGGGAAGATGCGCGACCTCAAGGTGGTCTATACTGCGGACGGCAATAAGGCCAATAAGGTAAAGTATTGGGACTAGCGTTACGCCTTCAATGGAGGCTATGGTTCCAAGAAGCTAACTGTGTTTATGTTTAGACGTAGATTGAGATGACTTTAGAGGACTTGCCGAAACTATTGTGACTGGGTTTTTTCCATTTCCTTGATAGCAATGGCTGCATGAGCATATGCCGCCCCTGCCCTCATCTCTGATGCTACCCAAATGGCTTCCATGATTTCTTCTTGACTTGCTCCCTTCCGGATGGCCTGTGCGGTATGCCCTTGAATGCAATATGGGCATTGGGTGACATGGGAGACGGCAACCGCGATCAACTGTTTTGTTTTTTCTGAAAGAGCACCTTCCTTAAAAACTGCTCTACTGAAGTTCCTAAATGCTTCTGTTGCTTCTGGTGCCAATGAGGCCCTCTTCTCCGACAGCTCTTTAGTTGCGGGAGGATACAGTGTGTTTTCTGGCATAATCTTATATTTAAACGATTTTATTCGATTGTATTTTTTATAACCCTTCTCCTAGTTGAATGTTTATGTTACAGTAGCTAGCTTAGGTGTACCAGTTGAGCGAATGGGACATAGAAGTGCTTTTGTTTCGATATCTTTATTGTATCTTACTCGTACACTCTGTCATAAGTCTATTTTCTAAATATAAATATTGCTAGAATGAATACGGATCCTTATAAAGTAAAGAAGACATTAAACACCAAACAAGGAGCTTTAACTTATTATAGCCTTCCAGAGCTCGTAAATCAGGGGTATGCCATTGATAAGCTGCCATTCTCCATAAGAATATTGCTAGAGAATGCTTTAAGAAATTTCGATGATTTTGCCATCACCCCAGAAAATGTGGAAACGCTGCTTCATTGGAGCCCTCAGGGATCCGATAAGGATATCCCTTTCAAGCCTGCACGGGTGTTGATGCAAGACTTTACGGGCGTTCCGTCGGTAGTAGATATCGCTTCTTTGCGTGCTGAGGTTGCCCGTAAGGGTAAAGATCCCAATACGATTAACCCATTAGTTCCTGTAGATCTAGTTATTGACCACTCGGTGCAGGTAGACTATTTTGGCACCAATTATTCTTATTTGCGCAACATTGATGAAGAGTACAAGCGTAATGGGGAACGATACCAATTCCTCAAGTGGGCGCAAAAATCCTTTAATAATTTTAGTGTCGTTCCTCCGGGCATGGGCATTTGCCATCAAGTAAATCTCGAATACCTTTCACAAGGGGTAATTGCTCGAAATGGGGAAGTCTTTCCCGACACTTTGGTAGGTACCGATAGTCATACGCCTATGGTGAATGGTATAGGTGTTGTAGGTTGGGGCGTGGGAGGCATCGAAGCCGAGGCCGCGCTGTTGGGTCAACCCATCTATTTTATTATGCCAGAAGTGATAGGCTTAAAACTTACTGGAACACTTCCTGTGGGCGTGACAGCTACAGATTTGGTGCTGAATATCACTGAACTGTTACGGAAGCATGGGGTTGTAGGAAGGTTTGTGGAAGTATTTGGCTCAGCCCTGGACAATTTGACGGTTCCGGATAGAGCTACAATTGGAAATATGTCGCCAGAGTTTGGCTGCACGATTACTTACTTTCCGATAGATGATAAGACATTGGAGTATATGAGGAAGACCAACCGTTCGGAAGAACAGGTTGAATTGGTAGAAGCATACTGCAAAGCCAACATGCTATGGCGAACTGGCAATGAAAACATTACCTATACACATGTGCTTGAGCTGGACCTTTCTACGTTGGAGCCATCTGTGGCAGGACCCAAACGACCTCAAGATAAAATCTTGCTGAAAGACTTCAAAAGCAGGTTCATGGAGCTGCTGGATGATAGTTATGGTAGAAAATATATTCAGTTTGAGGATCGTCAAATTAGTAGATGGGTGGGCGAAGGAGGAAGCCAGCCTTTGGGCGCATCAAAAGAAAGCTTACCAGATACGGCTGTGATGGCAAAAGAAACGGAAGGGCTAAAAACTGTTTTGATTACAGTAGGGAATAAAAAATATAGGCTCTCGGACGGTGCTGTTGTAATTGCGGCCATCACATCTTGCACCAATACATCGAATCCCCATGTAATGTTGGGTGCCGGCCTCGTGGCCAGAAAGGCCAAGGAGAAGGGGTTGGATGCCCGGCCGTGGGTAAAAACCTCTTTGGCGCCAGGATCAAAAGTGGTGACCGATTATCTCAAAAAAGCTGGGTTATTGGGCGATTTAGAAGCCCTTAGGTTTCACTTGGTAGGGTATGGATGTACTTCTTGTATTGGCAACTCAGGGCCTTTGCCTCCGCTGATTGCTCAGGCTGTTGATGAGCATGATCTTGTAGTGGCTTCTGTGCTTTCTGGCAATAGGAACTTTGAGGCACGGATACACCCACAAGTAAGGATGAACTTCCTGATGTCTCCCATGTTGGTTGTTGCCTATGCTATTGCTGGGCGTGTGGATATCGACCTTATCAATGAACCTTTAGGTTATGATCCTAATCAACAACCTGTTTATTTAAAGGACATTTGGCCCTCTGATGAAGAAATCCATGATTTGATGAGTAAGGTTCTTTCAACAGAAGATTTTGCAAAAAACTATGGGGAGATATTTGAAGGCAATGAGATATGGAAAGACCTAGAAGTACCGGAGGATAAGCTATATGCATGGGACGACTCCTCGACTTATATTAAGGAAGCACCGTTTTTCTATAATATAAGCAATGATCCAGAGCCATTGGCAGATATTATTGATGCACGAACATTGTTGATGTTAGGTGATAGTGTTACAACAGACCACATTTCTCCAGCAGGGTCGTTCAATGAGCAATCTCCTGCGGGTCAATATTTATTGAGTAGGGGTATCGAAAGGAAGGATTTCAACTCCTATGGTTCACGAAGGGGTAATGATGAAGTGATGACACGAGGAACATTTGCAAACGTGCGTATAAAGAATAAGCTAGCCTCAAAAGAAGGTGGATTTACCCAATATCTTCCCGATGGAACAGAAATGTCTGTCTATGATGCTGCCATGAAGTACAAAGAATCAGGTACGCCATTGGTCGTTTTGGCCGGGAAGGAATATGGTAGTGGTTCTTCGAGAGACTGGGCTGCCAAAGGAACCTTCTTGTTGGGCGTAAAGGCGGTATTGGCGGAAAGCTATGAGAGGATTCATAGGAGCAATTTAATAGGAATGGGAGTGTTGCCATTGGAATATAAGAAAGGAGACAGTGCTGACAAGTATGGTCTCACGGGAAAGGAGGTGTATTCCATCACTGGAATTGCTGAAGGACTTAGTCCGTTGAAAGAGGTATTGCTTAAGGTGCGTAAAGAAAATGGGGAAGAGGTAAGTTTCCCCGTAGTGGCGCGATTAGACTCTAGAATTGAAGTAGAATACTATAGACATGGTGGTATTTTGCAGTATGTTCTAAGGCAATTCCTAGAAAAAGCATAATCACAAAGCATTTCAATTTTGTTAGGTCTGTGCGATAACAATATCTGCTATCGCACAGGCCTTATTTTTTATAAAAATCCCAGTTCAAGCTTCCCTGCCTCCGACATCATGTCAAAAGTGTAGGGCGGATCAAAAGTAAGTTCCACTTCTACCCCTTTCACCTCATCGATATCCGAAATAGCCCGTTCTACAGTTTGAACAATGGCAGCACCAGATGGACATCCTGGGTTCGTGAGGGTCATTAGTACAGAAACTGCTTTATCTTGGATCTCTACATTATAGATGAGTCCGAGCTCCAATACATCTAGAGGGATTTCAGGATCGTATACCTTTTTTATTTGCTCTATTACTCGTGCTTCCAAGGCACTATCATCTGAATTTATGGTTGCATGCGACATGACGATGGTGGTTTTGCCGTACTACTTGATTAAAATTCTTCAGTTATGTTGAATTAGCATAAAAGTAGTCCACCCTGCATGTGTTTTATATGATATAGATCATAAATTCAGTTTTGTTGGCGAGCTAATTGTCTGAGTCGGAGATATTATAAATTACTTCAGCTAGTTCAAGTAAAAAGTATTCATGATCTATTTTTGTCTAAAATCACAAACGCCATCAAGACATGCAGCATTTCGCATATCTTGATGGCATTTGTCAATAAGTAACCAATTAATTTTTATTTATCGTTTACCGCTTCCTTTATCGCTACCTTTTTTCTGTGATGATGGCTTTTCTCCACTTCCAGAAATAGCAGTGCGCATATCGGTGTCAGCTTGGATGTTTTGCATTTTGTAGTA
>SMEK01000949.1_pt1 | contig 12001 bp, 13 predicted proteins | sample 2456371 | NCBI WGS metagenome assembly SMEK01 (sample SAMN10132590, study PRJNA489261) | soil metagenome | isolation source: day1 antibiotic-loamy sand soil ammended with composted manure from dairy... | place: USA | collected 2015-04-01
CGCGGACAGGTACTAAGCGTTAAACAAATGCAGTATGTAACCGCTGCACGGGCTTTGGGCTTTTCGGATTCGCGGATTATTTTTAAGCACATCATACCCAATATCATGGCTCCGGTTATTGTGATTTCTGCTGCCAATTTTGCCTCGGCAATTTTAGTAGAAAGCGGCTTAAGCTTTTTAGGTTTAGGGGCACAGGTCCCGGTACCCAGCTGGGGAGGCATGATTAAAGAACACTACAACTACATTATTTTAGGAAAACCACATTTGGCATTAATTCCCGGTTTGGCAATGAGCTTGGTGGTTGTTTCTTTTATGATGATTGGCAATGCTTTGCGTGATGCGCTGGATGTAAAAAATTGATATTGAATTGAAACGGTATCATTTAACCTCTAAAAGCTGGATAAAAAGTTGTATTTCCTTATCCATTTCTTTAAAAAAGTCAAGAAAGTTATACGCAACAGCCCTAATTTATTCGTAAATTACACTAATTTAGATGGTTATACGAATGTTATTTGGAATTTTCGGTTAGTTTCGTAAATTTGGGTGTTAGCTACAATTTTTAACAAAAAATATGTATATAAAAATTAAATAAAATTTGTCAGTTTATTTTTTTTATATAACTTTGTGGTATAATTAGAAAGAAAATTATAAGAATATAAGCTCATTAACCATCCTTTGGGTGTTAGAGTTAAAAGAGTGTTGAGGCTACCAGAAATGTGTAGCCTCTACTGTTTTATATAATTTTACCGTTTTGGGCAACATATTCATCATATTCTTGATTATGTTTTTGTATTTTAATAGGACTATTAATCAAATAGAATGTCGTGATTACATAATACTCTCCGTTTTTTCCTATATTTTTAGTTAGAACAATTTTACAATTAACACATTCACACCATATAACAACAGAAGTTTTAGGTTTATTATTTTTATCTAATCTTGTATTTTCCCAAACTTTTACGCAATCTAAATGTACATTATCAATTATAGGTTTTATAAATCCAATTTTTTCACATCTACGCAAATCTAACTCTCTATCTTCTTCTATTTCTCCTTTAGAAGTAAAATGAGCAAAAGTCCAATCCAATGTTTTACCTTTGAATTCAAATCTTTTATGTACACGTGGTACGACTCTAAGACCCATAAATGTTAAACCACCTTTCCATAAATCTGCTTCATATAATTCTAATAAAGCATTTTCATAGTCATCATAATTTCCTCCAAAATCATTTAAAGTAATTATTTCAGGAAATTCTATCAAATTTTCACACATAATTCTATCTAGATTCCCAAATTAAAATATTAAGCTTATGTTCTGAAGGAAATGTTTTTTTTGTAAGAGAATAACCAGATCTTTCTTTAATTAAATTAATCAACTCAACCTTTCCTCTATTATTGTTAAGATTTCTATTTTCATAACAAACCGCACCCATTAATAAATCACATAACTGGACAAGTTCTATTTGATGCGAAACTACTTCTTGAACGCTTTGAACAATTTCTTTCTTATAGTCGTAATTTTTATTACAAAGATAATCGTGTAATTTATCGATTTTCTTTTTTCCGTTTGTGTCCTTTTTATCCAAGTAAATTTTATATGACTTATCAGTATGAAGAAGTTCTCTTATAAGTAAGAAAATCATTTTATAATAAAATTCATCGTGTGATGTATTATGTTGTGTATGATTCAACTTTTCTTTATCTATAACAACACATCTAAAACCAAGGTATTTACAATCAAAGAAATAATTTACTAAATCCTTATAAAATTCTATCTTAGAATAAGATACTTTAGACCATTTAATTTCAAAATCTTTACTTAGACTGTGTCTCTCTTTAATATTTCTAATATCTTTAAATATTGCATCTTTATGATTTGTAACACAACTAATCGCTCCGAGTCCCATAATTTTTGAATTCTTGAGACTTTCAATATGTGAACTTTCATCACAATAAATACTTATATTATTATCACTCATAAATAAAAACTGTAGCTAACAAGGGTTTGGCGAAATGGCGGGTTAAGTCAATAGAACAAAAGTTATTGCTAAAACCCGCCAATTACATTTATATTTTTTTTATAATTTAGCAAATATAAATGTATTGGCTAACTGTGTAACAAATATAGAACTTTTTGCTTCAATATCCGCCACTGTCGCCAAGCCCCAAAACGTTATATGCCATATTAACCGAGCGTAAACCCGACAGCAACAATAGATGAAACCAAATCAGACGAAAAAAGTAATACTTTTTGTTATTCTAAGCTTTTCGGCGTACTATTTTCTTTTTGAAAATTTTAAACCTATAAAAATTGGACTTGACAAAATCACCCAACAAGGTTTGATTAGTTATGTTTTGACTTATTTAATAATTGGAATTCCAATTTTCACAGGAACATTATTACTCAACAAGACGATTAGTATTTTTAAAAGCCTTGGACTTTCATCAAGTATTTCGACTGCATTGTGGACAAGTCTATTATTCACTTTGCCAATGTTCATAGGTGGCTTGCTTCTCTTTAAATTTAATCAACATATTGATATTGAAAATTTGATTTCAGGGACTATCGTTGCAGGATTTATGGAGGAACTTTATTTTAGGGGTTTTCTTTTTGGACAATTGTTCCGAAAGACCAATTTAGGTTTTATACCATCAATAATTTTTGGTGCATTGATTTTTGCTTTTGGACATTTATACCAAAGTCAAGATGTAGGTGAACTAATCGGAATTTTTATGATTACGTTTTCGGGAGCTGTTTTTTTTGGTTGGCTTTATGTAGAATGGAGTTATAATTTATGGGTTCCAATTTTGACACACACCTTAATGAACTTATCTTGGAGTTTATTTCAAGTTGACAATTCTGCTTTGGGCGATATGACAACAAATATTTTTAGAGGTTTGACTATTCTAATTGCAATAATATTTACAATTTTATATAAGAAAAATAGAAACGAAAAATTAATAATTAACAGACGAACATTAATGCTGAAAAAGCAAAACGGCATATAACAACGGCTATGCGCCAGAAGCTCGTCCACGAAAGAAAAAACCGAAAAATTCACCATAAATAGTTTTTTGGAAAATCACATCTTTATAATATTTTTTGAATGAAAGTGAATGAAAAAAATCGAAAAAGTGACAATAAAGCGAAGTAAAGAAATTACCGAAAACTATTTTCAGTTTTTAGACAAACATATTGAAGATGTCGTTTTAGGAAAGGTTGATGAATTTATGGAAATAAACCAAATAGCCAGCGAATTATTTGTTTCTCATAAACATTTGACAGATACAGTACAGAAAGAAACGGGAAATCATCCTTGTTATTTTTATCTTACGACCCATCCAATTTTTCAAAATTCTTCAAAAAGTTTATTGGACAAACTCCTGGACAATTCCGAAAAGAAAACAAAAAATAAAAACTACCGAAAAGTTCACCACGATTTATATTTTTTGCTTAGCCATCTTTGCTAAATCAATTGTATAACATTTAAAATCAAACAAAATGGCAAGAAACGATGTAAATGGAAAAGTAGTTTTAATTGCAGGTGGTGCAAAAAATTTAGGTGGCTTACTAAGCCGTAATTTTGCGGCTAAAGGAGCAAAAGTGGCTATCCACTACAATAGCGACAACACAAAGGCGGAAGCCGAAAAAACATTGGCAGATATCATAAACGCAGGTGGAGAAGCATTTTTATTCCAAGCTGATTTGACAGATGTAAAAAACATTACAAAGTTTTTTGATGCAACTATCGAAAAATTCGGAGGAATTGACATTGCTATTAATACGGTTGGAAAAGTATTGAAAAAACCTTTCGCAGATACCACCGAAGAGGAATATGACAGCATGAACGACATCAATGCGAAAGTTGCTTATTTTTTCATTCAGGAAGCAGGCAAAAAACTAAACGATAATGGAAAGATCAACACAATTGTAACTTCGTTATTGGCTGCATTTACAGGATATTATTCTACTTATGCAGGTGCAAAAGCTCCAGTAGAGCATTTTACAAGGGCTGCTTCCAAAGAGTTTGGTTCAAGAGGAATTTCTGTAACTGCCGTTGCTCCAGGACCAATGGACACGCCGTTTTTCTATGGACAAGAAAGCGATGATGCAGTAGCCTATCACAAACAAGCCTCTGACTTAGGTGGACTTACAGACATTAAAGACATCGCACCTTTGGTTGAGTTTTTAGTAACCGATGGTTGGTGGGTTACTGGACAAACTATTTTTGCAAACGGAGGCTACACAACAAGATAAAATAAAATTTAATATTTTGAAAAGGCAAATGACTTAGTTTTTTGCTTTTTTTAATTTAAAGATTATGATTTTAAAAATTCTCAATTCAGCATTGATTTTATTTGCGGTGTTTATGGGTGCCAAGCACGGATGGAATATGCTCACTGCAAAACCAGAAATGCTCGAAATGTTTGGTAAATGGAATTTTAGCAAAAATGCTGTAATGATTAATGGTGCAGTTACCTTATTGGCATCTATATTAATCCTTTTTCCGAAAACATTCGTGTGGGGAAACTTTCTAATGGCAGCGGGAATACTGATGATTATCTGTTTGCAGTTGCTCAACAAAGACTTGAAAGGCGTGGCGATAGAAATCCCATTTCTGTTACTCAATTTAATCATCATTTATTTACAACACCCATTAAAATCGAATGTGTTATGAGAAAATTTCTAATCATTGTGTTTTCCTCTTTTTCACTTACGGCGTGTGGACAAACACAAAACACCAATCAAACAACAAATAAAAAATCAGAAAAAATGCAAGACGAAACCCTATTAAAACCAGTAAAAACTTTGATGGAAGCGATGCAAACAGAAAATGCCGAACTGATCAGAGCTCAATTTTCGGAAACAGCCACTCAAGCCTATGGTTCGGATGGAGTGATGAAAACAGCCGAAGAAACCAAAAAATGGATTGAAAGTGATATCGTGGATCGCCAGGGCAAGGTTGCCAACCCTGAATATTCTGTGATAAGTGAAAATGAGGTTGTTGTCAAAGGGCAGTATTCGAGTGTAGGTTATACAAATAAGGCTAACTTTTTATTTACCGTTGAGAACGGATTGATAACAAGTTGGAGAATGAGATATTAAGTACGATAGTTTATTACCTATAAAAGGACTGCTGATAACATCGCATTGGCGAAATGGCGGTTTAAGGGAGAAATTGAAAGTTTCTCCTTTTTTTTGTCGCAACAGTCTTTTATATTTCCTTTTTTCATAAATTTAGAAAATAATAAAAGGCTGTTGCTTAGGTAAGTGCAAGACTGAAAGTTTAGGTTTTCTAATCCGCCACTATCGCCAAGCCGTGGCCCGTTCAGGCGAGAGTTTCTCGTTTCTCCGCTACGCTCCAAAACTTCGGAAACCTCGCCTGAACGTCCCCGGGGACGTTGTACGCAACCTTTTAAAAAGCAACCTTCAAAATAATGACTGAACTAAAACAAATAATAATACAAATAGGACTTCAAATTCTTATTGCTTTAGCTTTAATTATACCAATTTCTTTATTTACTAAAATGAAAAATAAAAAGCTACTTTTCATTTATTTTCTTTGCTTTATTTCAATTTTAATTGCTTATTTCATTCCTAAAAGCACAATATTTGATAGTCTTAAAATGAACTGGCAAGGGCAAATCCTAGTTATTATATTATCAATATCATTTGTTTATTTTACTCATTTTATAACACCGAAGCAGGTTGGATTTACATCTAAAATTAATAAAACTGTTTGGCTTCCTCTTATCTTTCTATCAATTCTTGGAATAATGTTTAACCTTTTTGTTAGAGGACTTGATGGTATAAGTACAACAACAGAATATTTACTTTATCAACTAACAATGCCTAGTCTTGCAGAAGAAATGGCTTTTAGAGGCGTACTTCTAGGATTGCTAAATTTTATATTCATTTCAAGAAAAAAAATATTTGGAGCTGACATAGGATGGGGAGCAATAATTTTATCCTTGGCATTTGGTCTTGGACATTCTATATACTTTGATGAAAATAATAATATACAATTTGCATTTGATGCTTTTTTAGTAACAACAGTTCTAGCTTTAGTAATGACATATTTAAAGGAAAAGGGAGAAAGTATTATTCCTTCAATTATTTTCCATAGCATCTATAATGCCTCACTACCACTCATAAAGATATTTCTATAACGTTAACAAAGGCAGCACACAACACAAGTTTGGTTCAATGGCGAGTAAAGGTAAATCTCAAAGTTAGCTTTCTTTTTTGTCGCACTCGACTATTTCAATTTTATTTATTAAATTTAAAAAGGCGTTGCTTAGTTTTGGCTAATCGTAAAGTTTCAGCTTTAGTTTTTCGCCACAATCGCCAAGCCGCCAACCGTTAGTAGAAATTGTTTAAAAAACACCATTAAAAGAATGAAAGCTAAAATTTTCGCTGTTTTGATTTTCACTATTAATTTTAGTTTTGCACAAAATTCAAGTCAATTAGTCAAAAAATCAATCGATTTAATCAAGAATAATGAAATTTCAAAACTTGATAAAACTTATCCAAAAATATGGAGTGAATATTTAAAAGAAAATGTTCCATATTATCAAAATGCAATTAAAGAAATCAAAGAGAAGCAATATAACTCAGCATTACTAAATATTGATAGTTTGATTTCTGAAGGCTATTTTTTGGATGAAATCATAAACGACAAAAATTTTTCTGCATTGCACCAAGAAGAAAATTGGAAAAAAATTCAGAGTAAAATCAAATCAGAAAAATCAAGCTATAATAACAAAGTAAGAAAGGAATTAATAAAAGTAAGAGACAAAGACCAAAGTATTAGACTCATAGTATTAGATGTTCGTAAAAATTCTAATGATAGCCTTCTAATTAAAAAAGTCAATAAAAAAATGAAACTAATTGATAATGAAAGTGCCATCATAGTCTCTAAAATTATTGATAAATATGGTTGGCTTGGTAATGACAAAATCGGAACAGAAGCTAATCAAACGCTTTTTTTGGGAATTCAACATATTGACGATACAATAGTACAAAACAAATATTTGCCTGTATTAAAAGAAGCTGTCAAAAATGGAGATGCAGAACCTTGGCATTTTGCTTTTCTTACAGATAGAATTTTAATGAACCAAGGCGAAAAACAAATTTACGGAACTCAGACTATAATTTCAAAAGATCCCAAACTATCCTACGTTGTTCCTTTGCAAAACCCTGAAAAAGTGGACGAATTAAGAAAAGAAATAGGACTTGATCCACTTAATGATTATCTTCAAGAAGAAGGCCTTTCTTGGAATCTTGAAGATTATAAAAATGACTTACCAAGAATAGAAAGATTATATAAAGAACGGTATGAAAAACAAAAAAAATAGTACAATTTCTGCTAATATCAAATTAGCAAAATGGCGGATGAAGTGTTACTATTGAGGTTTTGTGTCAAATTTACCATCACAACACTAAGCCATGAACCTTTGTCATAATTAATAATACTTTAAAGATTCCTATTGAATCACAAACTGTTTTAAATCGTAACGGCTGCCTTTAAAAATGTTTAAATCCACTTTGGTTCCTACTCCGTTTACGGTGCCTTTATCGGTAAATTGCCAAAAGTGCCAGTCGTTGTTCATTTTTTCGCTGAATAAACTGTATTTTGCAATCCATACCTTATGGTCGGGGAAGTAATCTTTAATGTGGTGCCGGTAATAATTTGCGCCCGAATAAATAATTGGTTTTACACCGTAATGTTTCTCTACAATGGTTAGCCAGTTTTGCATTCCTTCACGCATTTTTTCAACCGATTGTTCTTTAGGCAGTTCTTCAATATCCAATACCGGAAAAAAATCACCGGGTTCTAACGGACTGTTTTTAATGAAATTCTGTGCCTGTAAGGTGCTGTTCTCATCAGGTCGGTAATAATGATAAGCGCCGCGAACCAACAAACGGCTTTTTGCTTTTTTCCAGTTGTAATCAAACTTGTCATCAACACCGTCTATCCCCATTGTTGAACGGATAAAAACATAATCAATTGCAAATTTATTGTACAGCGAATCAATTTCTTTCCAGTTTATATCGTACTGATAATGCGACACGTCGAATCCAAACAAATGGTTGGTGTGTTTATCTAAAATCTCCATTGCCCTGAAATCGTGAACGGTTACTTCTTTACTGTCTTCACTTTTAAAAATCCGTTCGTACAAATCGGTAAAAAAATAGCCGATCCCGTCGCGGTAATGAAAGATCACAAAACAAAAAATCAATAGCAAATAAGCCAAAACATGCCATTTCCATACAGCTGTTTTCTTCTTTTTGCGTGTTGTGCTTCTTCTGACAGGTTTTCTTTTTTTAGGGACTGCCATTTTTAATCGGAATGTTTTAAGCGGTTGAATCCAAATAAATCGGTTCGGTCATCTTTTTTTCCTGTGATTAAATTTCCTATAATCTGAGCGGCAATCATGCTAAATGTAATGCCGTTACCGCCATATCCCAATGCAAAATACATATTTGGCCTGTACGGATAGGTACCTATAAACGGCAAACCGTCGGCTGTGGCACTAAACGTTCCTGCCCACGACATATCGGTTACAAACGGAATATCAGGAAACATTTTTTTAAACTTTTTTTCTAAAGTTTTTGCTTTTTTATTCAATGCAGCGTCACGCCTGTCCGCATTATTATATTCTTCATCTTCGCCACCCACCATCATACGGTTATCGGCTGTGGTACGCATGTATAAATACGGCGTTTGGGTTTCCCAAATCAAGGCGCGGTTTTTCCAGAGGTGTTTTTTATCAACCGGATGTGATACAATGGCAAACGTAGATAATAAATCCATTACTTTTTGGGGTAGAAACTCACCGGCTTCATAACCAGCGGCAATTACCACATTTTCACAATTGATCTTATTGCCGTTTTCAGTAATTAATTCGTAACCGTTTTTGGTTTTATTATAATCTGAAATCAACGTATGAGAATACAGTTCAATTTCGTTCTTTTTTAAGTGATGATCTAAAATAAAAGTGGCACCTTTATAACAATCTAACTGTGCCGATGTATCGTTGTACAAGGCCGACAAAGCGTCAATTCCCAACGATTCTTTTAATTGATCTTTATCGAGGTATTGTACGGGAAGATTTGCTTTTTTTCGGGCTTCAAACTCTTCTTCAAGCAATTTTTCTCCCGATTTGTTTGATGCCAGAAGATAAGTAGGTATCGATTCAAAATCAGGATCTTTTTTGATGGATTTAAACACATTTTCCACATCGGCAATCGATTGCAAACAACATTTATATGCCTTTACGGCATCCTCTTCACCAATTTTCTTGATTAATTCAACCAGCGGAATATCGATTTCATACTGTAATTGCGAGGTAGAAGCCGCCGTACTGCCTGTGCCAATGGTTCGCTTATCTATCACTATGCACTTAATTCCTAATGCACACAAAACATGAGCCACCAAAGCTCCGGTAATACCCGACCCGACAATAACGGTATGGGTACTGATGTTCTTTTTCAGCGGATGATAATAATTGTACAACGGATTCAGTGCCATCCAAAACGGCATGCCTGAATGTAGATCCATAAAAAGATATTTTTTACTAATTTATCTAATTATTATGTGAAAACAACGCGAATAACGTTCTTTTACAAAATAGATTTTTCCCTGTGCCTGATACTGTTTTAAAACGCCTTCTAATTTTTTTTCGAGCTTGGTGTTTACTTGCTTTTTATGATTAAAACGGATGTAAGAAATATCGAGTGCACTGCCAAAACAATGCGAACTATCGTTTGACGCGGCATTAGAATTTACTCTCCGCAATCGCTTTTGATCGGCTTCGGTACGGGTTAACGATGTTACCACAAAAAAGTTTTGTCCGGCAACCTTTACAAAATCACGGGCAATGGCATTTAAAACCGTTCTGCCTTTTGGTACTAAATACGGGTGACTGTGTGTTAATTTATCGATTCGGTAGCCGTAACCCCGTTGTTTTATTGATATTAATTTTCCTTGTTTTACCAGTATGTCTAAATGTGGTTTGTCTTTAACCAAACCAATATTATGGCTTTTTGCGGCATTTAAATGGGTAAGATATTCTTTAGAAGGTTTGGTTTGTGCAAATGATAATGTGGGAAATACAAATAAAAATAAAAATAAAACAAAAATAATTCGGTACATGAGGATTTTCTTTAATAGCACACAAAAATACTATTTATAATGCTTAACGACAAAATAATACGCTGCTAATCCTTAATTGTTTAATTTGTACTGGAAAATGTTCCATAAAAACTCTTTTTTTCTATCTGCCGGTAAATTTTCAATCGATTTCAAAACAATATTTTTACAGCTTAAGGCTAAATCAGTATGAAAAATAAGCAGATAATATATGTTAAAATGAATTTCGTTTATAGATAAACTGGACAAATACTTAAACAGAAATTCTTCGATAATATCATTTTTGTCTTCGCCATTGTCAATTTCCATATTATAACTCAGAAATTTAAAAACGGTATTGACATGAAAACTGTATTCGTCAATAACATTTTCATTAAACGAGATTTGTTTTTCATAAGAGAACAAATCGCTTAACTGGATATTTTTTATGGTGTGATGCGTTTCCTTATAATCAACAATGCCCATAAAAACGTTTGATACCTGATATTTCAGCTTAATAGCGTCACCCGTGTTTTGCGGTTCAATATAACCGCCGGCATACTTGATTTTTTTGTTTGAATTATTTTCGAGTTTAAACTTTTTTAAACTGTCGATCAAATAAATAAAATAAGGTTCTAACGATTGGCGGATATTTATTTTTACCTGCAATTGCAGTATTTCGTTCTGGCGTTTGTTGAATTCGTACTGAATATAGAACGCCATAAAGGTAAAAACCACACCACAGATCCCGATAATGGGTGCAGTGGTTCCGCCAATGGCATCGCCCAGTTCATTTTTCCCCGATAAATCTATCAGCCAGCTTTTGTGCGTAAACAAATACGCCAGCACCGGAACCATTATAACCATTATCAGCATCATTACAATGCCCATAAAAACAACTCCTTTTTTCATTGCCTGCTTTATTTATAAAGATATCGAATTATCAGTTTAAAAATTATTGTTTAAACAGTTTACGGACTATTTTACCAATTTCGACAAAATCGCCGTGATTACTTACCGAACGTTTTTCAGTATATTCTTCATAACTTCCCTGATATGGATAGATTAACAAATAGTTTCTATTTAAAAAACCGGAATTAAGAATAGACGGAATTTTATTCATTTGTGGAAAATAAGATGCCATGCCGCGTTTCGCCATAAAAATAACCACACCCTGGTTGTCTTCTAATTCGTCAATAACGCTTTGTACTTCTTTCCATGTATTTATCTCGTTAAAATTCGCTTCAATGGTTACCCTTTTCATTACCCTTTTCAAAATTTTTGTGGTAGAAGCTGTTGCGTAAAAATCAATCTTGGCACCGGTGTTTCGTGCAATATTCCACACTCTTAACAAACAATGAAAAAATCCGGGTTCTAAGTGCGATTTTGAAGGAATAATCACAATTTGTTTTTTAATGGTTGCAATGGGCTGTGCCGAATGATATACAAATACATTGGCATTTTTGCTTTGCAGATATCCGTTGTAAAGATTAAACATAAAGGTTGACGAAAAACCTTTTCCGTTTTCTAAACCTATGATTAAATCGGTAATTCGCTTTTCTTTGATCACGTTGTTAATGCCATTGATCACATCGGTATCGTATCGGGTTAGCGGCGTCACGACTTCGTCTGAAGCGGCTGCTATGGTTACGGCATCGTGCAAAATCTTTTCTGCGTTTTTCTCTGACGATTCCTTTTTTTCTTCATTGATGACATTCAGGGCAAAGAAACCATCTTTATTCTTTTTTGATTTAATGATCACCCCAAACCCCACCATTGCATCAACGGTTTCAGGATAATTAATTGCCAGCAGAAGATTTTCTTTTTCGGAACTTTCATCAGCAATGGTCCCATCATTCTCTTCT
>SMEK01001762.1_pt1 | contig 11975 bp, 9 predicted proteins | sample 2456371 | NCBI WGS metagenome assembly SMEK01 (sample SAMN10132590, study PRJNA489261) | soil metagenome | isolation source: day1 antibiotic-loamy sand soil ammended with composted manure from dairy... | place: USA | collected 2015-04-01
GTAAAATAAATCTTATGTCATGTAATTAACGATATAAAAACATAAAGGAGAGATATTTTATGCCAACAATTATCGATGTTTATGCACGTGAAGTACTAGATTCCCGTGGTAACCCAACAGTAGAAGTAGAAGTAACAACAGAATCAGGTGCCTTTGGTCGCGCTTTAGTACCAAGTGGTGCATCAACAGGTGAATACGAAGCAGTAGAACTTCGTGATGGTGATAAAAGCCGTTTCTTAGGTAAAGGTGTATTAAAAGCAGTTGAAAACGTTAATGAAGTGATTGCACCAGAAATCATCGGTTTCAACGTGTTAGACCAAGTAGGAATCGATAAAGCAATGATTGAACTTGATGGAACACCAAACAAAGGTAAATTAGGTGCGAACGCTATTTTAGGTGTTTCTATCGCTGTTGCGCGTGCAGCTGCAGATTTACTTGGTGTTGAACTTTATCAATATCTTGGCGGTTTCAATGCAAAACAATTACCAGTTCCAATGATGAACATTTTAAACGGCGGAGCACATGCTGATAGTACTGTTGATATTCAAGAGTTTATGGTAATGCCTGTCGGTGCTGAAAACTTCCGTGAAGCTTTACGCATGGGTGCTGAAATTTTTCATAGCTTAAAATCTGTTTTAAAAGAAAAAGGTTACAACACTGCTGTTGGTGACGAAGGTGGATTCGCACCAAGCCTAAAATCAAATGAAGAAGCACTAGCAACGATTGTTGAAGCTATTGAAAAAGCGGGTTACAAACCTGGTGAAGAAGTTTTACTTGCAATGGATGTAGCTTCTTCTGAACTCTTTAATAAAGAAGACGGAAAATATCACTTCCCAGGTGAAGGTGTGGTTCGTACTTCTGAAGAAATGGTGGCTTTCTATGAAGAGCTTTGTAACAAATATCCAATCGTTTCCATTGAAGATGGATTAGATGAAAACGACTGGGAAGGTCACAAACTGCTTACTGACCGTTTAGGTAAAAAAGTTCAATTAGTAGGTGACGATTTATTCGTTACTAATACTGAAAAATTAGCACAAGGTATTGCACAAGGTGTAGGTAACTCCATCTTAATTAAAGTTAACCAAATCGGTACATTGACAGAAACATTCGATGCGATTGAAATGGCAAAACGTGCAGGATATACTGCCGTTATTTCTCACCGTTCTGGTGAAACTGAAGATACAACGATTGCAGATATCGCTGTTGCGACAAACGCTGGTCAAATTAAAACAGGTGCACCATCTCGTACAGACCGTGTAGCGAAATATAACCAATTACTACGTATTGAAGATCAATTAGCTGATACTGCACAATACTTAGGAAAAAATACGTTCTATAATCTTTCAAAATAAATGGTATGATTCAAAAAGGCAGATCCCATAGTAGTGGGGTCTGTTTTTTTGAATGTTAGATTTTTTTATCCTACTATATAGTGTTAAATCCCTAGTATTATGATAAACCTGTTCTGTGCCCCAAACTCTTCTAAATTGACTCCCTCCATAAATGATTCTTCAATTATTTTGGATAAAATCCCCATGGTAGGTAAAACTAAACATGATCATAGTCAACAAGGGGATTACAACGATGATTAATTTTTTTAAGAAAAAGAATAAGCCGACTAAACAAAAGGATACTAAAGGTATTACAAAGGAACCACAAAAAGAAATAAAAAGCCCAAAAACAACAGTAGATTTTCTAAGGGAATCCAATGATTTTAAAGTTGTTGAATATAAAAACAAAAAAACGGGGATTACATTTCAATTAACTTTTGTGATATCACTAATAGATGAAAAAATCATGCAAGAAAGTGCACTTCCATATTTATTAGAAGAAAACTTTAGTCAAATTGAAGATCTTCCTCACCTTTTACCGATCAGTGATATGGAGATAACAACGGACCTTTCTCAACTTGAACCAAAGCTTTTAAATGGCTATGTATTATTGACGGTAGAAAATAAAAAGGACAAAGTTTGTTTCTTTGCGGCTCAAAAGCATGTGACGAGAAGTATAACCATACCGGAAATTGAATTTAGTGTCGTTGGTCCGAAGGAATCTTTTGTAGAAGCGCTTAGTGAAAATTTAAATCTTGTCAGGAAAAAATTACCTATTAAAGAACTGATCATAGAGGAATTTGAAGTTGGACATCTTTCTAAAACGAAAGTGGCTGTTTTATATCTTGAAGGTATTACTAATGAAGAGGATGTAAATACGATTAAACAACGCATTTCCGATATTGAAATTGATGCGATTTTAGATAGCTCATATATTGGTCAAATCATTGGCGATAGCACTTATTCACTCATTCCGCAAAATTTAGATACGGAACGACCAGATCGGACAATTGCTGGTTTAGTAGAAGGGAAAGTGGTTGTGATCGTTGATGGTTCTCCACATGCTTTATTAGCGCCGACTACGGTTATTGAGTTTTTTAGTTCCTTTGAGGACTATTTCTTGAATTGGATGACTTCTTCGTTTTTTCGACTGCTCCGTGTTTTTGCAGTCGTATTTTCTATATTAATGACACCAATATATGTAGCGATACTGACCTATCATTATGAATTAATTCCTGAAGATTTAATGGGAATTTTATATACATCACGGACGGCCATTCCATTTCCTCCTTTGTTAGAGGCATTGTTCCTTGAACTTACGATTGAGCTTTTGCGGGAAGCAGGAGCGAGACTACCAACGAAAGTTGGACAAACGATCGGTATCGTTGGCGGTATCGTGATTGGTACAGCTAGTGTTGAAGCTGGATTAACAAGTAATGTTTTATTAATTTTAATAGGATTAACCGCTCTTGCTTCTTTCACGACACCAATTTATCGGATGAATAATACGATTCGTATTTACCGTTACCCATTTTTACTGTTAGCCCAGCTATGGGGATTGTTAGGAATTACTTTTGGTGTTTGTTTTTTAGTAGCCGAATTATTGCGTACAACATCGCTCGGACGTCCAATCTTGACTCCGTTTTATCCATTGCGTATAGAGGATTTTAAAGATTCCTTCATACGTTTGCCTTTTAATAGACAATCAAAACGTCCTTTTAGCTTAAGGTCCCAAAATAAAAAACGTTTCAGCAAAGATAAAGCAAACGAAAAGAAAGATGTCGATGAATAGGGGGGATTCCTGTGAAGCTGAATGTGCCGGAAAATCGAAAAATAGCCCCCTTCTACATATTTTATATTGTCACATCAGCACAAATTGGTATGGGGGTGTTGGGCTTTCAAAGAATCATTGCAAAAGATGCCGGAGCCGATGGTTGGATATCGGTTATTGTAGGTGGAATTATAATACAAATATTGATGTTTATGATTTACCAAATTTTAAACAAAGTTAATGGCGATTGGTATGACATTCACGCATATATATTTGGAGAAAAATTAAGTAAAGTGTTTTCTTTATTGCTAGTTATATACGCATGCTTCAAGACGATAACTCGAAATTGTACAAGTATGGATGTTCCCGGAGTTTAGTTCATTTTGGTTTGGATTAGCCGGTTTGCTTCTAGTAGTTTACGTTATCTATGGTGGATTTCGAACGATTGTCGGTTTAAATGTTTTTTCTATGATCATTCTTTTTTTAATTATGCCTTTATATTTGTATACAGTCCCTTATGCAAGCCCTTCTTTTTTAATGCCGGTATTTGATCATTCACTTGGCGAAATATTTAACGGTGTGAAGGGAATGTCATACTCGTATATGGGATATGAAATTATGTTATTTGTTTATCCTTTTCTTAAAGAACCCGCAAAATCGAGAAAATGGGCACATTTAGGCTTGCTGTTTACGACATGTTTCTATTTATATTTAGCTTTATTAACTTTTATGTTTTATCCAGAAGAAGTGCTCGATTCATTAATATGGGCAAGTTTGAATATGTGGAAAATTATTGAAATGCCTTTTGTAGAACGGTTTGAGTATATTGGTATCGCGACATGGTTTATCGTATTACTCCCCAACGTTTGTTTATATCTTTGGGTAGCAGGGCAAATGGTTAAAAGAAGTTTTGCTATTCGGCTAAGAACTTCCGTACCAATTATTGCCGGACTTTGTTTGATCGTCATTCCTTTATTAGAAAACCGTACACAAGTTCATAGTTTCATCGATTTTACCGGCCAAATTGGGATGTATTTAAATGCCATCTATATTCCGTTCATATTTATCTGCGTCTTCATTGCTTGGAAGGTGAAAAATCGTGAGAAAAAAAGTAATTAATTTAATCTTTCTTTTTTGTAGTAGCCTGGTATTAACCGGTTGTGTAGAATCAAGGATTTTAGATGAGTTAACGATGGTTACTGCTATGGGATTTGATATAAATGAGAACGGAGATAAAATTATTGGAACTATCAATATACCGGTTTTTCAGAAAGATGAACCGCCAAGAAATAGTATCATATCTGCTCAAGCAGAATTGCAGAAATCGATACTTCAAATTATGCAAGAAAGTTCCTCTAATCAAATCGCCATGGGAAGTTTAGAAGTATTATTATTTGGTAAAGAATTAACGAAGAAAATGGGGATTTTAGATTTAATTGATCCGTTTACAAGAGATCCAACGATTGGTACCGCCATGAATTTGGCAGTTGTAGACGGGGAAGTAAAGGATCTTTTAAATGGTAATTATGGTGTACGTGGAAATGCCTTTTTTATTTCAAAGTCAATCGATACCGCTGTAGAACATGGGAACTTACCAATGACGAATTTTCATCGGTTTTTAATAGACTTTTACAGCCAAGGTAAAACCCCTTATGTTCCGTTGGTTTTTTTAGATATGGAAAGTTAGTGCATCAAATTTCAATGGAAGAAGCTTTTTTTTTCAAATTGTTAGACGATGAACATAGTAATGGCTGGCAAGATCTTGAAATTGATGGACAGAAGGCAGTCATTCAAAATATTCTTTCGAAGCGTGAGTTTCATCTGACTGAAGCTTCCCCTCCTTATGAAGTAACAGTAAAAATTGACCTACATGGTGTTATTAATGAATATACAGGTAATGGGGTTAAAGATAAAACGTTTAAAAAGCTTGAGAAGAAATTTGAAGAAGAAATAAATAAAAGAGGCTTAGAACTAGTTAACAAATTTAAGGAACTCGATATCGATCCGATTGGTTTTGGTAGAGTAATTAAGTCAAAAAATCGAGATTTTGATTATGATAAATGGCGGGATGAATATTATGAGGACTTAAAAGTAAAGATTGATGTAAATGTAGATATTAATGAAATTGGTATTGTTGAATAAGAAGCATTTTGTCCAACACTCGTCTTTCAAGTGAAGGAAAAATTTTTTGTAAATCGCATATCGAAATTGAAAATTAGGATAAAAGTGGGAAAGAAGTGCACTAGCCATAATTCTGCTGGCATATTGCACTTCTTTTTTAGTTAAGCTTGAGATGAAATAAAGTAATCCCTTTGTGTTAATATGAAATTGTTAACAAACATAAATGGAGTGATCAGTGATGTATTCAAAAATTTTCAAAGAAATTGTTGAAGTTATGCATCATGATTATGCCGGCTATATTGACAAAATCGGGTGGGACAGACCAAACGATTATAAGAAACGAATTCGGAATTTAGAACGGAACAATGCGCTCAATACCACTTTATTCTCTGAGATTGTTAATGATTATTTACTAGATTTTAAAGATCCTCATGTTTATTTAAAAGTAAGTACCGACAAAACCAATCAAGAATATCAAATTGGCTTTAATGTAAGAAGATATGCCAATCGGTTATTTGTTACTAATGTAACAAAGGAAAAACGGTTACAGGTTGGGGACGAAATTATTTCAGTCGATTATATCCCTATAGATGTCCTTGTTCATAAACATCGTCGTGAATTGCGAGACGACGGTGCAGAGAGAGAAGACTGGCGACCGATACTAAAGAAATATTATCAATGTGAAGTAAGAACAGCGGATGGTTCTACATTTTCCATGGAATTCAATCAATATGAAAAAAAACTCCATACCCCTCCATATAAAATTGAAAAATATAATGATTCAACGCTTTTATTAACATTCACAGATTTTAAGGATCCGGATGGAATAAAAAAATTATTAAATCATTATATGGAAGATCTTATCCAATACGAAAATTGGATTATTGATATCCGAACAAATTACGGCGGTAGTGATGTTGCTTTCCATTCAATAATTCCTTATTTATTTCCAGAAGGTGAAAATCAAATTGATTTAAGTGAAAAATATGCAATGAAATTTAATTGTACTGAAAAAAATTATGAACGGATTAAACAATCTTTTGAAAAAGAGTTACAAACTGTTAAAGATGAAAAAGCAAAACAATCACTTGCAAATTATCTCTATCAATGGGAGGAAAATAAAGGGAAAGGATTTGTTGCATTCAATTCAAATGTGTCGAAGATAATTGAAGGGAAAAAAATGCCGAAACAGGTGGCAGTGTTAATTGATCGTTATTGTAGCAGTTCTGGAGAAGTATTTGCGGATATTTGCAAGCATTCCGATAAAGTGACACTTATCGGTCGGCCGACATACGGAATCAATGGGTATGGAAATATAACATGTGCAGTATGGAATAATCGGTTTGAACTCTATTACCCCACTTCTCGCTTAAATTCCATGGATAAAGGAAAAACTTTACTGGATGTGGCTGTTCATCCGGATGTTTATCTCCCATGGACTCCAGAGCATTTAGAAAGAGATGTTGACTTGCTTGAAGCTGAAAAACAATTATCGAGTAAATAAGTAAAATTGAATAAGATCGTTCCAAAAATTATTGAATTGCTAGAAAGGGGAAAAAGACTAGGTTATGATGAAAATATATGGATTTAAGTTACCTCACTCTATGTTGAAAAGGGAAGGCTAATCGCAACGTTATTATCTCGAGTTGCTCTTGTTATATGTCTTGAAAAATAACGATTTTTTTTAGTGAAGTGTTTTGATGATGTATCACTTTGTTGCGCAGGTAATAAAAACAGATTGTAAATCCCAGGGTTTTATGTTAAATTTAACTATATGTAGACCGTATGGGAGGTTAAGGTTTTGCAAACACTGTTAATCGTACTTCTAATCATAGATTGCCTTGCACTGGTAGCAGTTGTTTTACTTCAATCAGGGAAAAGTGCTGGACTATCCGGTTCCATTGCTGGAGGAGCGGAACAACTTTTCGGTAAACAAAAAGCACGTGGACTTGATGCCATTCTTCAACGAACTACGGTTGTTTTAAGTATTCTATTCTTTGTTTTAACAATTTTATTGGCATATTTTGTTTAAACGGATCCTGGCCCCCTTGGTCAGGCTTTTTCTTTTTATAAACACTTTTCTCTTGCAAAAGTTTAAAGGCTTGTCAACAATAGTATTGCTATGAAATGTTAAAGTTTTACAATGAATGGTTGTTTTTGTAAGCTGAAATAAGGGTAATTTTTAATAATATGCAAAAAATACAACTAGTTGTACGTAAAGAGAAGAGAGGAAGATCGTAATGAAAATTACTCCGCCAAAACCATTTACCTTTAAAAAAGGGAAACGTGCGGTTTTATTACTCCATGGTTTTACCGGGAACAGTGCTGATGTAAGGATGCTCGGACGATTTCTAGAAAAGGAAGGCTATACATGTCATGCACCAATCTATCGTGGCCATGGGTTAGAACCTGAACAATTACTGAACTACCGTCCCGATGATTGGTGGCAAGATGTTCAAAAGGCGTATCAAGAATTAAAAGATATGGGACATGATGAGATTGCCGTTGCAGGTCTTTCTTTAGGTGGTATATTCTCGCTTAAATTAGGGTACTCTGTACCCGTTAAAGGGATCGTACCAATGTGTGCTCCGATGTATCTTAAGTCCGATGATGCCTTATATAAAGGTGTATTAGCTTTTGCCCGCGATTACAAGAGAAAAGAGGGGAAATTACCTGAACAAATTGAAAAGGAAATGGATGCCTTTGACTCACCGGAATTAAAAGATCTTTTAGTTGCCAATCAGAAGTTACTAGATGAAGTACGAGGCAATATTGATATGATTTATGCTCCTATTTTTGTCGTTCAAGCAAGAAAAGACGAAATGGTCAATATAGAGAGTGCCAATATCATTTATAATAATGTAGAATCAACGGAAAAGTATATAAAATGGTACGAAGAATCTCACCATGTGATTACAATGGATAAAGAAAGAGACGAATTACATAAAGATGTTCTACAGTTTTTAAATAGCTTAAATTGGAAAGAATAAGGGAAATAATAAATTTAGGAATGGTAATAGAAAGGAGGGGTTTTATGGAACAGCATGAATTAATCGAAAAGCTGTTAGATTACATGAAAGAAGAAGCTTATAAGCCTCTTACCGTAAGTGAGTTGGAAGAAGCAATGGAGATTGAGGATTCCAGCCAATTTAAAGATTTTGTAAAAACCCTTGTTTATATGGAAGAAAAAGGGTTAGTTGTTCGGACAAGAAGTAATCGTTACGGACTACCGGAAAAAATGAGTTTAGTTCGCGGAAGGGTATCGGCTCATGCGAAAGGGTATGCCTTTGTTGTACCGGAAGAACCTGGTTATGATGATATTTTTATCCCTCCTGGTGAAACAAATAATGCTCTAAATGGAGATATTGTGTTAGCGAAAGTGACAAAAGAAAGTTCTGGTGCACGCCGAGAAGGAACGATTGTTCGGATTTTAGAACGAGGGGTAAAACAAGTAGTCGGTACATATACAGAAAGTGCAAACTTTGGCTTTGTTATACCAGATGATAAAAAATTTAACGGGGACATTTTTATACCGAAACATGCTTCCAAGGGAGCAGTGGAAGGACATAAAGTAGTTGTACATATCACAGTTTATCCTGAAGGACGGATGAGCGCTGAAGGAGAAGTTGTACAAATCCTTGGCCACCGTAATGATCCTGGTGTTGATATATTATCCATCATTTATAAACATGGTCTTCCCATTGAGTTTCCTGAGGAAGTGATGGAACAAGCACAAAAAGTCCCAGATAAAATCTCAGAAGCAGAAATAAAAGGACGTCGTGATTTACGTAATGAAGTATATGTAACGATTGACGGTGCAGATGCAAAGGACCTAGATGATGCGGTATCTGTTACACGTTTGGATAATGGGAACTTTAAATTAGGTGTTTCCATCGCCGATGTAAGTTATTATGTGACAGAGAATAGTCCGATTGATAAAGAAGCCTATGAACGAGGAACGAGTGTTTACTTAGTGGACCGAGTCATTCCAATGATTCCCCATCGGCTTTCCAATGGAATTTGTTCCTTAAATCCTAAAGTTGATCGTCTAACTCTCACATGTGAAATGGAAATTAATGAGCGTGGCGTCGTCGTCAGCCATGAAATATTTGAAAGTGTCATTAAAACGACGGAACGAATGACGTATTCCGATGTCAATAAAATTTTAGTAGATCAAGATGAAGAATTACGAGAGAAATACCATGATCTTGTCCCGATGTTTGAGGATATGGAAGAGTTAGCGGCTATTTTAAGAAAAAAAAGAATGAAACGTGGCGCCATTGACTTCGATTTTAAGGAAGCGAAAGTAATAGTGGATGATGATGGTCATCCAACAGATGTAGTGATTCGCGAACGTTCGGTGGCAGAACGTTTAATCGAAGAATTTATGTTAGCGGCAAACGAGACCGTTGCTGAGCATTTTCATTGGTTGGAACTACCGTTTATTTATCGAATACACGAGGATCCCAAAGAAGATAAACTTCAACGATTCTTTGAGTTTATTACAAACTTTGGCTTAATTGTTCGTGGCAAGGCTAATACAGTACATCCGAGGGCATTGCAAGAAATCATTGAAGAGGTTCAAGGGAAGCCAGAAGAGATGGTAGTGAATACTGTCATGCTTCGATCGATGCAACAAGCAAAATATTATCCAGAAAACTTAGGCCATTTCGGTTTGGCTACGGATTATTATACCCATTTTACTTCGCCAATCAGGCGCTACCCAGACTTAATTGTCCATCGTTTAATACGAACATATATCATTAAAGGGGAAATGGATCCGCAAACGCAGGAAAAATGGAGTGCATTGTTACCTGAAATTGCTCAACATACGTCAAAAATGGAGCGTAGGGCCGTTGATGCGGAAAGGGAAACAGATGAACTGAAGAAAACGGAGTATATGGAAGATAAAATCGGTGAAGAGTTCGATGGCATTATTAGTTCCGTGACGAATTTCGGTATTTTTGTCGAATTACCAAATACAATTGAAGGGTTAGTCCATGTCAGTTATTTAACGGACGACTACTATCATTATGATGAACGTCAATATGCGATGATTGGGGAACGAACAGGTAATGTGTTCCGAATCGGTGATGAAATTACCGTTCGGGTGATTAGTGTTGATAAAGAGGAACGTTCCATTGATTTTGAAATTGTCGGAATGAAAGAAAGACGGAAGTGGGATCGGGAATCACAACCGCGCGTTGTCCATGCACAGCCAAATAAAAAAGGTAAAACAAAAGATCGTTCAGCAGATGAAACTAAAAAGTCAAAGAAGAAGAAAAAGTTTTACGAAAATATCCCCAAATCAGTCCGGAAATCAAAAAGAAAATGATTTCGGCAGCCTCTTAATAGAGGCTGTTCTTCTGTTACAACGAAAATAATGAATCCATTGATCGTTGTGGATTTTTGATGCATTGGTGACGTTGTAAAGTAGAAGATTTTTTGGTAAAATATAGAGTCACTGGGGGGAATTCCATTGCCAAAAGGAAAAGGGAAAATGATCGCACAAAATAAAAAAGCGTATCATGATTATTTTATCGAGGATACGTATGAGGCAGGAATCGTATTACAAGGTACAGAAATAAAGTCGATTCGTGCCGGACGTGTAAATTTACGGGATGCCTTTGCTCGTATTGAAAAGGGTGAAGTGTTTATGTATAACGTTCATATTAGCCCTTATGAGCAGGGAAACCGATATAATCATGATCCGTTACGCCCGCGGAAGCTATTATTACATCGTCGTGAAATCGACAAGCTTATGGGTGAAACGAAGGAAGCGGGCTATTCTTTAATCCCGACAAAAATTTATATTAAAGATGGCTATGCAAAAGTGGAAATTGCATTAGCGAAAGGTAAAAAGAAATACGATAAACGTGAAGCGATGAAGAACAAAGAAGCAAAACGGGAAATTGAACGGGCCTTTAAAGAAAGGCAAAGATTGTAAAACAATCCAAAATATACTACTTGTCATTTGATCTGGAGAGTTGTTATAATATAGTTGTCACTAGGATAAGTGACATAAAAACGAAATAGCAGTTAAGCTAAATTCTATTTTTTCCGAACTACCTATTAACATAATGGGGACGTTACGGATTCGACAGGGGTAGATCGAGCTTAAGCTGCGAGTCGAGTCGGCGAACTCGTAAAAACGCCACGCCAATAATAACTGGCAAATCTAATCAATCTTACGCTTTAGCTGCCTAATTTGGCCTAAGCGGCTCCTCCCTCCATCGCCCGCGTGGTAGGGTCAGGGGTTCATCTGAGCGGGATACGCCGGTTGCCCACCGTCTGAGGGCGAAGGAAGAGACCAATCAGACTAGCATTCACAAAGCCTGTCGATAGGCCGAGTGAATAGTGAAAAGTGAATATATCGACTACGCTCGTAGACGCTTAAGTGGCGATATCTCTGGACGTGGGTTCGACTCCCACCGTCTCCACCAAATACATATTTGGTGGTTTTTTTGTATCTGTGTGACAGGAACCATAAAATTTCCGTTTGGAAACTTTATGGTTTTTTTAATGAAGCTTAATCCATTTCTAATGAATCTTGAAACATTATTTTTCTTATAGTTTTGATGATTTATATTACCTTTAACTTCTGAAGGTTTTTGTACTTGAACAAACGGAGGCGTTAATCTAAGCAGGATTGAACGCCTTTTTTGCTGAAGTAATCATTTGAAGTAGATGATTTCCTTTAATAAGACTTAATCTGAATACATATCATTGATTAAACAAGTAATTGTATTGGT
>SMEK01000651.1_pt1 | contig 11902 bp, 8 predicted proteins | sample 2456371 | NCBI WGS metagenome assembly SMEK01 (sample SAMN10132590, study PRJNA489261) | soil metagenome | isolation source: day1 antibiotic-loamy sand soil ammended with composted manure from dairy... | place: USA | collected 2015-04-01
ATATAGAGGCATTCAAGAATTCTTATCCTGATCGTGCCGACGCTACTTTTATTCTAGAAGATGGTCTCTATATCTGCGGAAATGAAATAGAGAAAATGTCTAAGAGCAAATACAATGTGGTCAATCCAGACGATATCGTCGCCAAATTTGGAGCGGACACATTGCGTTTGTATGAGATGTTCTTAGGACCGTTGGAGCAATTTAAGCCTTGGAACACCAATGGTATAGATGGCGTAGCAAAATTCATAAGGAAATTCTGGCGTTTATTCCATAATGACAATGGAGACTTTGTAGTTTCGGACGAAAAAGCCACAACGGAAGAACTCAAGATCATTCATAAAGCCATTAAGAAAGTGAAAGAAGATATCGAAAGGTTTGCTTTCAATACTTCTGTAAGTACGTTTATGATTTGCACCAACGAGCTTTCTGCCTTGAAATGCAACAAGCGCGAAGTGCTAGAACCCTTTGTTTTGGTGATCTCACCTTATGCTCCTCATATTGCAGAGGAACTTTGGTCAAAATTAGGGCATAAAGAGAGCATCAGCCATGCGCAATATCCCGAATACAATGAAGCGTATCTGACGGAGGATGCCCATGAATATCCCATTTCAATCAATGGAAAGGTGAGAGCGAAGATGAGCTTCTCCTTAGAAATGCCTAAAGAAGAAATTGAGAAAGAAGTACTAGCGTCGGAAAACATCAAAAAATGGCTAGAGGGAAAGGCCCCTAAGAAGGTGATTATCGTGCCTAAAAAAATCGTAAACATTGTGGTCTAGGCGAAGAACTATTGATGTTTATGGAGATAAAAACAAATGCCGCAATGTGATTGCGGCATTTGTTTTTTTAGCCTAACGCTAAATCAGCCTACCTTTAGAATATACCAATATAATGATTACCGGCTTCATTTATTAACGTCGCACCTTTGATAATCTCTTCTGTTTTGCTGTTGATAATATAGATATTACCATTTTTGCCAGTAGGTGTAACGGCAATATAGATCTCATCACCATCGACTACAAATCCTTGATATTGACCGAAATCAAGATCTGCATCATATGGTATACCTTCCACTTTGGTTGCTGTTCTCGCATTTAAATCCACGCGCGCAATGTAACCTTGATCAGTACCACCATGCGTGTAGAGCACGTAGGCAATACCATCCTTCACATATCTCCAAGCATCAATGTATACGTCACTCACCCCTAATGCATCATCCAAGCTAAATATATAAGCATTATCATATTCGTTATTTTGTGTAATTTTTAGGATATGAGAGCCATTAGGATCTCTTTGGGTAGCCTGGTATATGTTTCCGTCCTCGGCAAGGAAAGCGTTGAAACTTCTGTACCCACTGCAATCTCCATGTCCAACAGTAGAGGTAATGATCTTTGGGTTTTCCAGTGAAGGATAATCTACTACCAACGATTTTGTTCCTAATCTTTCAAAAGCAGCTTCTACATCGCCAGTCTCAGGATGGTATTTACGCATCCACGTACCGATGATCACCTTATCCCCTGCTTTGTTCAATACCGGCGCATCCAATCGGAAGATTGCATGCCCTTGCAACTCTTCTTCTTCAGAAAGAGGAATCTCAAACTGTTCATAGTTGGCAATCTCTGAATTTACCAAATCCAACGCCAACACAGTGGCAGTTCCACGGTAATACTTGAACGGTTCGTCCTCATTTTCTTCACCAGCATTGTTAGCCGTAGGGGCAGTCATGTTAACAGCAATGCCTGTTTTGTCGCCATCGAAAAGCTTGGCCCACCTTGGCGACGTTCCAGCATATGAAGAAATATTGGCCGAGACATCAGACTGTGTAAAATTATTACCGCCATTTACTGTATATCTTGAAAATTCTCCTCCGTTATCGCCAGTATATGCGATATTAAAAAGTGTATTGCCATCTTCAGATGATTGTAAGCGAGCAGTTCTATTGGAAATAACATTGAAGCCGTCGTCATAAACACTAATTGACACTTCTGGATTTCTAGCATCATCTTTACTAACTGCATACACTTTGGTTCCTCCACTACCGTCACCTGGGTTCTCAAGCATAAGAGCGCCCGCCACAGTTATCCAGCGTCCGCCATTATCTTTAGACCCATCTTCAATAGGTGCTGTATCGTCATCACTACATCCGGTTATGGTGAAAGCCCCTAATAAAGCTCCGCACATCAAAAAATTCAAAAGTTGTCTTTTCATATTGAATATGATATTTAGAAATTATTAATTGTATAATTGATTTTCAGATAGAAAGCCCGACCTGGTTTTTGAACACCGAAATTATCATAGGCTTGCTTATTAAAAATATTTCTAGCATCGGCACTCACTACAAACTTTTGGTTGGGGAAGGTATAACTCACCCCAATGTCATGGATATGCTGCCGAGGAGTTCTGAAATGTGCAGTAGTTTCCCAGATGGTATAGAACTGTTCAACGAACCCAAAATTATAATTCAAATTCACTATTGAGTTATCCTGTATTAGGTCATGAAAATCATATTGTGCTGATGCCCTGATTGTGAAAAATGGCTCATTAGGCAACTGTTGATTATACCGTCTATACTGGCTACCATGAGAATCGTACCTATCGTTGAAAACAGAATTGAATTTGGAAGCAGATAACAACACTGTTAAGTTATTATCGAATGAATAATTCAGTTCTGCTTCAAACCCAATTGATTTTGTTTTACCAAGATTCTCGTAAGGGTCAGTTTGTACCGCATCATTCATCCGCTCATTAATCTTTTGGGTGATTTTATCTTTTGTGTCCCTCAAAAAACCTGACACATAGACATTCACTTTATGATCCTTCCATTTGTAGGCACCCGCTCTAAAACCGAGATTAAGATTATCGCTGATTTCTGGTCTCAATTCAAAGTTCTCCACAATATTTTCAGCAGCATTTCCAAATATTTCCCCTTCCACTGGCATTCGAACAGCCCTTTCGGCAGAGGTCAACAACGTAAAGTTTTTCTTTATGGCAATGGACAGGGCCATTCCATAGCCCATGGTGCTTTTATGGCTATTGGCACGATCTTCCATCCGCACTGTCTCACCATTTACTACTCTCAAAGTGGGGTCCATCCTTTCGATTTGCTGTTGGTAATACTTACCAAAAACATTTGCACTTAAGCGTTCTTCAAAAGCTTTAAGTTCATATGCTATAGCGCTGGTATTTTTGAGAAGATCTCGAGTTTCCACAAACTCTCTTTCTACTTTTGACCGCATTTTGTCTTGCTCTCTTCTGTCTATGGTATAGAACATGTGGCTAAGCACAATTCGGTGATTGCTGTTGATGTCATAATTGAGCCCTGCACGAAATGTTGTCACATTTCGATCGATATAGTTTAAAGTAGGAGCTCCTTGCTGCGCCCCTCTAGTGGTTAATATAGGAGTTCCTTTCAATCCTATACTTTTCTCTCCATACCAGTTATAATTCCATCTTACTGTATCATTGACCAGCTCGTTCCTTTGACTGTGCATGCCATTGAAAGTAAATTCTAAATCCTTAGTAAGAAAATCGCTTTTGCGGTAATTCAGGCTAAATACATTTGCTTGCGACTCTGTGTACCGCCCTTTGTAGGGAATGGTCATATAACGGCCATGCTGCACCTCATTGTAATCATCAGAACCATTGTATCCTATAAGGAATTGATCAGCCCACTTTACATCTGTAAAACCTATCTCAACCCGCCCCCCTATTGACTCATAGGCATCATTAAACCGACGAGCCTTTACATATTCATATCTTCCTGAGGGACTAATATTTCTCGCAAACTTTCCCCATATCTCGTAATCATTGTCAGAATAGTTATAAAACCCTGAAGCCCTCACCGTGAAACCTGACTTGCTACGAAAAGATCCACTGAAGTTGGACTGAGAAGTATTGAATGAGCCATAGGAAGTGGACACCGTAAAACTATTATGCATTCCCTCCTTGAGCACGACATTGATGGCTCCTCCTAATGCATCGTCTGTCAAGTGAGCAGGAATCACTCCCTTGTACACCTCGATCCGCTCGATCAAAGCTGGAGGAATACTGTTTAGGCTAAAAGAAGAACCATAGGTAGATGCTGGAATTCCATCAATAAAGATACGCACCGAATTGCCCGACATCCCATTGAGGTTATAATCTACTGCAGCGCCCATCCCGCCATTTTGCCTCACTCTCACCCCTACTGCCCTATTGAGTAGGTCGTTCGTTTGAAGAGATTGCAAAGAAGCTTGTTTGGTCTCAACCACATTCACGGCAAAACCCATCTCTTCGATTTCTCTTTTTACAGATTTCCCTTCTACCAATATCTCATCCATCACATCTGCTTCAGCCATTTTTAGCTCAAACGATTGGGTGACATTATTGCCATTGATATGGATAGTATAAGTCGCAGGCTGTATCTCAATGCTGCTGATTTCTAATTGGTAAGTTCCATAAGGAATTTCTGCTATTTCATAATTTCCTTTTTCATCAGAAAGTGCATGCTTTTGTAAGGACTGAATAAACATAGTAGCATAAGTGACAGGCGAACCGTCTTCAAAAGTTAGGGTGCCTGAAATTTTTCCATTTTGCGCAAAACAAGTAGCAGTCAAGAACAAAGCAAAAACTATCAGGGCAATACACTTCTTCATACCAGCATTAAATATTTCAAAGTGCGAATATATTGACTATTTATAATTAGTCTAAATAAACCAAGGGTAATTTTATGAGAATACCTAACAGTAGTGATAGATGCCGGGGCTGTGGATAGCTTAGACGTTGCTTTTATAGCTTAGGAAAGGATACACTTAAGTAGACCTTGCTGAAAAAAATACAACAGTGAAATAGATAAAACAGACAATAGATGGTCAAAGCCTTTTTGATGCGTTTTTCAGTATTGAGTGCAAATTACTTTATTATAGACTTCTATAATCTATTGGAACAAGATTTCCCTGTTCGTCTCTCATGTTGGTTTCTGCTCCTATGACGATATCGGTATTTTGCGCCGATACACAAAGCCAGCGGTCACCGGATTTTCGCACTACGAAGAGAAAGAGATTTTGCCGAATGCCTGTAGGACTTCCTTTCAATGTTTGCCCGGATAGTCTCATTCTTGCATGTATCACAGCGATGTCTTCCGCCAACATTTTCACCTTTACTTTTCCCAGCTTTAATGTGGACTGGTGAAAGATCACCTTTAGGCCATAGTCATGCGCTTTCCTGATGTCATCCTTTTTCTCCCACCATATTCCTACCACATTGACAAAATCTGCTTCATCTTCGAAAAGCTGCGCAATCCATTCGGCATTTCTTGCATTCCAAGCTTCTTTAAATCGCAGGGGAATTTCATCCGGTGTAAGGGCTACCTTCATAAGATCACATTATTAAAGTTGAGCAGGATACAACCTTATAGATACCCAATAGTTCGGCACTACCAATCCTCTTCTGCTTCTTCCTCCTCATTATCCACACTTCCACCTCGATTTTCTTCTTTTGCTTTGGCTCTCGCCTCTTTACGAGCTTGCCTCCTTTCTTTCCTCGTCATATTTTCCATAGCATCTTCTGGGGCAGCTTCAGAAGGATCGGCCCCTTCGTCAGGATCGGGTGGTTCAGGGAAATACAGGTACTGACCAAAAAGCCGCATGTAGGTTTCTTGCTCTACATTATAGCGATTCCTCACTTTTGAGCGGATACTCATCAAAGAATCTATATTCATTGTTTCTCCTTCAGGAGCATTGTCCATCGCTAGCAATAAAGAGTCTCTATAGGTATCTTTTGGAGGGTAAATTCTTTCCATGGGCACTATCCGCAGCTGAGCTGTTCTTTTCTTCTTGCTGGTCTTTTCTACAATCCCGTATTTGTTCTTGCTAGAATAAGGCTCTATAATGGGTAGCGAATCGGGTGAGAAGTAAGCAAATAAGCTATTCCTAGTAGAATCGTTGTAAATAAATGCACTTTGAAAGGCAGGACATATCATTTTGCTCTGGCAGGCGCTCAGGCAGGACATGGATATGAGGAAGCAAATTGCCAAAAAGTATTTCATCTACACATAAGCGAACAATGCCAGCGTGTATTTAACGATATGTCGGTCAAATAAGTACTGATCCTTTTCTTTTAATGTGGAGGATATAATAAGTACAATTATTTCTTTCGATACACCCATTAATACTGGCCAAAAGTATCATCTTATAATCGTAAATTAAAACAGATTGCAAGGCATACCTTACATGTATGATAGAAGAGAAGATCTATTGATCAAAAAAGTTTATAAATTATGCTGCTCTCTAACTTTTTTGGGCAGCTTATTTACCACGAGATGGTATGAATCATCGATCCATTGTTCCAACTGACGGTCGGCAATAGTGCCATCCATAAGGATCGTATTCCAATGCCGCTTGTTCATGTGATAGCCTGGTTGAACGGCAGGATACTGTTCACGCAGCAGCACAGCTTGTTCGGGATCACATTTCAAATTAACGCTTTCGAATAGGGTAATGTCTGTAAGGGCAAAAATTTTATCGACTACTTTAAAGACAAGTGTATCTTCGCCAAAAGGAAGGCTTTCGGAGGCCATTTTCTTGCTTAGGCAATAGTTTCTAAAGGATTCGATATCCATAAGGTTGGCACTAAAACAAATGCTTAATGATCATATAAATAATTCCAAGCAGGAATATAAGAATAGACAATTTATTAACCCCATGCATGGCCCTTATACTGAAATTCGTAGGCCTAGACGGATCTTTTTTTCTAAAGAAATAACCTGTTACCTCACCTAACTTAAAATAGTCTTTCCAGCTATTGGTCTTGGTTTCTTCTACAGTTTTGTGATTTTCCATATTTTTAAGGTTTCAACTACTCCTTAATAATCCATTGTTATACAAATTGTTCTGATGGGAACGACACAATCACTCTACGGATTCAGGCTCGATCCATCTGCCATCTTCTCGAATGATTTCTATCAACTCATCAACAGCTTTGTCTGATGGTACAAACCTTTTGACAACTTCCTTTCCTTTATAGAGCGTAATTTTTCCTTTTCCCGATCCCACATAGCCATAGTCGGCATCGGCCATTTCACCTGGCCCGTTAACAATACAGCCCATTATTCCTATTTTCACCCCCTTCAAATGGTCCGTTCGTTTCCGTATCATCGCAGTAGTTTCTTGCAAGTCGAAAAGCGTTCGACCGCAAGAAGGGCAAGAGATATACTCTGTTTTGGACATCCTTGTCCTTGCTGCCTGTAATATCCCAAAAGCTGTGTTGTTATAAACTTTTATGGTATCCAAAAGATCTTCCTTTGAAAGGTCAGGCAAGAGCGCTGTACTAAGCATTGCCCCATCTCCAAGGCCATCTATGAGCAAACCACCAATGTCCGTACCTGCATACAATTGCAGCTTCTCCTCACTCAAAGTCGGATACTTTCTCATGATGATTACTGGTACATCAATGCCTTTTTCTTCCAAAGCAAAAAAGAATCTTCGTTGATCTGCCATAGCATGTTGGTTATCGGTATCGAGCAGCACAACCAATGTATCATCACTTTTGAGTTGTTCAAGTAATGATTCAGAAAGATCCAAAAGACTCAATTTTATAAAATTGAGATCAACATGGCGCTCACCTATCTCCAAAAGATCCTGCGTGGATAAAAGGGGGAATTTATTGATGTGGTCTTCATGTTGAAGCCAAGTCTGATAATCCAGAATCTCTTTGAGACCATTGGGCAGCATAAAACTAACAGGATTGTCAGCGGAGTAAATATAATCACTGCCCAGATCGTTCATTTTCCACTTATCCAACAAAGGCATGTAGAAGTACCCAATACCTTTTAGGTCTTTGAGGTCGGGGTCTTTTAGTTGACTGATATCTGCTATCACACGAGGCACGTTTTTGCCGCCAATATTAAGCACCTCACGAGTTGCTCTTCTCTGATATTGGAAAGGGTCTATGGGATTTTCATCGATGGTAGGGATGTAATCATGGTTGGCTCTCTCATCATATCGATCTACCATGATTTGGGCAACAGGGGCCTCCACTTCTGGTTCTTCTGTCAATGATACCCTAACGGTATCCCCTAGCCCATCTTCGAGCAGTGTGCCTATGCCCACTGCCGACTTGATCCGGCCATCTTCTCCTTCACCCGCCTCCGTGACGCCAAGGTGTAATGGATATGGCTGCAACCCTTCTGCTTCAAGCTTTTGTACCAAAAGTCGATAGGCCTGCACCATCACTTGGGTATTGCTGGCCTTCATAGAAAGCACTATATCATAATAGTTGAACTCTTCGCAGATCCTCAAAAACTCCAAGGCAGACTCGACCATCCCTAAGGGCGTATCGCCATACCTGCTCAATATCCTGTCCGACAATGAGCCATGGTTGGTCCCGATCCTCATGGCTGTCCCATATTCCTTACAGATTTTTATTAGAGGAATAAAGCGTTCCCTAATTCTCTCCAGCTCTGCTAGATAAGTAGCATCTGTATATTCTATTACTTCAAACCTCTTCTTATCGGCATAATTTCCTGGATTTATCCTTACTTTCTCTACAATTCGGGCTGCCAGTTCGGCGGCATTCGGCGTAAAATGAATATCTGCCACCAAAGGTGCATTGTACCCTCTCTTTCTCAGCTCTTTTTTGATTTCCTCCAGATTTTGTGCCTCCTTCATGCTGGGGGCAGTAATTCGGACATATTCACATCCTGCCTCGATCATCCGGATAGACTGCTCTACAGACCCCATAGTGTCCATGGTATCTACGGTTGTCATAGATTGGATCCTGATAGGATTGCTACCCCCCAAAGGAACATCCCCCACCTTGACTTCACGAGTGAGTCGACGAGAATATGCCGTGAGGCTATTGCAGTACTTTTTTAACGAAATCACCTTTTCTTGAGCTGTACCCATACTTTATCAACTTTAGCGGTACCCAAAGTTACAGGTTTGTAAGGACATAAAATAGATGGTGTACAACAATAATTTAAAAAGCAGTAATTAGTATGCTAATGAATCATTATGGATAAAATTTAAACTTTTTCTGGTGTTGGTGATAGGTCAGAGGCAGGAATGCGTCAGGGATTTGAGGTTTTGTTTGAGCCCGAAAGGGATTTGTGGGTGGCAGGCGAGTACCGAAAGCCCGCCCGGACGCCCAAAACTTACTAATTGTGTAAATATCCTGGGGATTGCTAGCTTTCTCGGCCTAGACAAATCAATGTCAAAAAAACCAATGATAGTAGTGTCATAACAATTTTCCTTTCATGTCGTTCTCTCACAAGGTTTAGCTTATTGTATATCATTTTTTTGATTAAATTTAGGCCTTGATTGAGTCCATAACATTCTTAAAACTATGAAAATGAGATGAGGCATGCGCAATATATCCTGTCATATACTTTCTTTTTAATGAATTTGGGCCCACACTTTTTTATCCATTGAGGTACTTTATATTTTTTCTGGCAGTCATCAGCTTGCTTGTGTACAACTGTACCGAGATCCCGCCGGACCACTACTTAGTGGCTGGGTTTGTTACTTTTGCCATTCCAGTGGTTCTTGCTCTTAACTTTATTCTATTTTGCATTTACTTATATAAAAAGCAATATATCTGCCTCATTCCCTTGGTGATCGTGGTCATTGGATTCAAGTTTGTAACTGCTACTTTTGCCGTAAATTTCCCACCAAGGAACGTTGACAAGCCCACCTTTTCCGTCCTGAGTTTCAATGCCACTATTTTCAACCACCGGTCATATAGGCACTTGCCCGATGATTTTCCAGACAATGAAACTGAAAGTTATAAGATGGTGGAGTGGGTGGTGGACAATGATGCGGACATAAAATGTTTTCAGGAGTTTTACAATCATGACACTTCTTCCCTTTTCAATACGGTTGAGAGACTAGCAAAAGGGGGTGAGTATGACTATTACTTCTCCTCCGACACTAGACATTGGGACAAATCGGAGGTAGGCATTGCTATATTTTCAAGATTCCCGATTGTCAATGCAGGTGACGTAATTTTTGAGGATGGAAGCATTAACCGAGCAGCGTTTGCCGATATTGCGATACATAACGACACTGTGCGCTTCGTCAACGTCCACCTAGCTTCGATGAGCCTCAGTCCACATAATCCAATCGCTAGTAAAACATTGGACAAATCGAAGAAAAATGCCAAAACAGTCTATCAAAAACTTTCGAAGGGGTTAGTGGACAGGAGTTTTCAAGCGGCGATTATCCGGGACCTTATAGCTCAAAGCCCGTACAAGGTCATCTTGGTGGGAGACTTGAATCAAACGCCATATAGTTATGTCTATAATGCTTTTAGGAAAACTATGCACAATGCTTTTGAGCAGGCCGGCAATGGCTTCGGGGTATCGTATGGTGGCAACACTTTGTTCTTTTTGCGGATTGACAATCAGTTTTACCATCCAGGCATAAAGGCTATCGATTACAAGACGCATTATGAGATGCCTTATTCGGATCATTATCCTATTGAGGCCACTTATATTTTTGAGGACTGAACAAACCCCCTTAACCATTGCCACTTGACTTATTACACCTGCTCCAATACCAATGCGGTTCGATTCGTCACATATAAACTTAGCACGGCTCTACCATTATCTTCAAAAGTATCGTAAGTAATTTGGGTGTCTACCCTGTCAAAACCACCAAAATCCTTATCGTCGCTGCATAAAATTATCTTATAGCTACCCGATTCTTGGGGTTGGAACTTATAGTCGAAAATAGACCTAATGGGATGAAAATTGAATATAAAAATCAGTCCTCCTCTATTGAAAATGATGACTTTATTGTTTTTATCCATATTGAGTTGGTGCGCCGCATTTGCTTTCAGTATTTTGTATTGCTTTATCAATGCAATCATGGCCCGGTCAAAACTCTCCAGATATTCGTACTTCAACTCGGGATTTTCGGCAAGTGACCATTGCCTCCTAGCGTATTTGTGGCTCCATCCATTGCCTTCTCTGGGAAAGTCTACCCACTCAGGATGCCCGAACTCATTTCCGATAAAATTCATATAGCCCTCGCCGCCTAGCGAAATGGTAAAGAGCCTAATCATTTTATGCAAGGCAATGCCTCTGTCGATGATATGGTTTGAGTCGGCCTTTTGCATATGGAAATACATCTCTTTGTCCATCAGCCAAAAAGCAATCGTCTTGTCCCCTACAATCGCCTGGTCATGAGACTCTGCATAAGCAATGGTTTTTTCTTTATACCTCCTATTAACCATCATATCCCACATTTCGTGGATATTCCAATCTTCATCCGATTTTTCTTTCAAGTATCTTATCCAAAAATCAGGAATGCCCATTCCAAGCCTGAAATCGAACCCAATGCCACCTTCCAATGGTGGACGGCACAGGCCTGGCATACCGCTCATATCTTCTGCAATAGCAAGAGCATTAGGGTTCAACTCCTTCATCAATGTTGTAGCTAGTTGAAGGTAAACAACAGCATCTTTATCCACCCCATCATAAAAATACTTGTCGTAATGATCAAAAGCCGTATTGCCATGGTGATCGTAGAGCATAGAGGTTACGCCATCAAAACGGAAACCGTCAAATCGGAACTCCTCCATCCAATACCTTATGTTGGACAACAGAAACTGCTTTACTTCCTTTTTACTATAGTCGAACAGCATAGAATCCCAATTAGGGTGATACCCTTTTGCACCGTCATGGAAATATTGGTATTGTGTGCCATCAAAAAGGTTGAGGCTTTCCGCAATGTTTTTGACAGCATGGGAATGCACGATGTCCATGATGACGGCTATGCCTAGCTGGTGTGCTTGATCAATCAATGCCTTTAGTTCTTCAGGGGTACCGAACCTGCTGGATGGTGCAAAGAAATTGGACACGTGGTATCCAAAAGAACCATAGTAAGGGTGCTCCTGTATGGCCATAAGCTGGACAGCGTTATAGCCT
>SMEK01000653.1_pt1 | contig 11870 bp, 11 predicted proteins | sample 2456371 | NCBI WGS metagenome assembly SMEK01 (sample SAMN10132590, study PRJNA489261) | soil metagenome | isolation source: day1 antibiotic-loamy sand soil ammended with composted manure from dairy... | place: USA | collected 2015-04-01
GGCGTCGCGCGCGGCGAGCAGTTTCGGAATGTCGGCCGGATCGTTCTGGCCGTCGCCGTCCCGCGTGGCGATCCACGGCGAACGCGCCGCGCGCACGCCGTTCCACACCGCCGTGCTCTGCCCGCTGCGGGTGACGTGGTGCAGCACGCGCAGCTCCGGATGGTTCGCCTTCTCGCCGGCCAGCACGGCACGGCTGTCGTCGCTGGAGTCGTCGTCGATGTAGATGACTTCGTAGTCCACCGTACCGCGCAACGCGGCGGCGATCTCGGCCAGCAGCGGCGGGATGTTGTCGCGCTCGTTGAAGACCGGGACGACGACGGAGAGTTGCGGCATGGGGAGGCCTTTCAGCAAAGACGGGTGCTGCGCATGGCGCGGCAGGAACGCAGTTTAATGCCTGGCGCCACGATCCGCTCCCGAACGGGCCGCTTTGCCGCGATGTACGGTCAGGGGCCGGCGGGGCAGTGTCCGCCCTACCAGGGCTGCTTCAACGAATCTTGGCCAGGATGCCGTCGAGTTCGTCGTTGCTGTGGTAGTGGATCACCAGCTTGCCGCGGCCGCCGCGGCCCTGCGCCAGCTCGACGCGGGTGGCGAAGCGTTCGGCCAGTTCGCGCTCCAGCGCGTTGATGTTCGGATCGCGCGAGGTGCTCTTTGCCTTGCCCTTCGGCGCGGTCTGCGCGCGGCGCGCCGCTTCCTCCAGTTCGCGCACCGTCCAGCCCAGAGTCGAGGCCTGGCGTGCCAGCGGCACGGCGATGGCTTCGTCCAGGGTCAACAGGCAGCGCGCATGGCCCATCTCCAGCTTGCCGTCGTCGAGCAGGCGCTTGATGGCGTCGGGCATCTCGGTCAGCCGCAGCATGTTCGACACCGACGCGCGCGAGCGGCCGACCGCATCGGCGGCTTGCTGGTGGGTGAGTTCGAAGTCGTCGATCAGCCGCTTCAGCGCATCGGCTTCCTCCAGCGGGGTGAGATCCTGACGCTGGATGTTCTCGATCAGCGCCATCGCCGGCACGGCTTCTTCGGAAACTTTCTTGACCAGTGCCGGGATCTCGGCCAGCTGGGCGCGCTGCGCGGCCCGCCAGCGGCGCTCGCCGGCGATCAGCTCGTAGCTGTTCTTGCCCAGTTCGCGCACCACTACCGGCTGGATCAGGCCCTGCGCCCTGATCGAGGCGGCCAGCTCGTCCAGCGCCTCGTCGTTCCAGTGCCGGCGCGGCTGGTATTTGCCCGCCTGGATCTGCTGGACCGGCAGCATGCGCAGCTCGCCCTCCTGCGTGATCACCGACGGCGTGCTTTCGCCGTCACCACCGAGCAGGGCATCGAGCCCGCGTCCCAATCCACGTTTCTTCGCAGCCATGCGTTATTCCTGATGGTTGGCGGCCGGCGCCTTGAGTGTCGGGCCGCCGGGCATCGGCGCGGGCGCCGTCGCCGGTTCAATGTCATCGGCCGGATTGGCGCGATCGTTGCGGGCCAGCCCGCGCTCGCGCCGGATGATCTCTCCGGCCAGGCCGATATAGGCGATCGCGCCGCGCGAGCTGCGGTCGTACAGGTGGATCGGCTGGCCGTGGCTGGGCGCTTCGGCCAGTCGCACGTTGCGCGGGATGATCGAGCGCAGCACCTTGTCGCCGAAGTGCTGGATGAGCTGGGTCGATACCTCGTTGCCGAGGTTGTTGCGCACGTCGTACATGGTGCGCAGCAAGCCCTCGATCTCCAGTGTCGGGTTCAACCGGTGGCGCACTGCCTTGACCGTGTCGAGCAGGCTGGACAGGCCTTCCAGCGCGAAATATTCACACTGCACCGGAATCAGCACGCCGTCGGCGGCAGTCAGCGCGTTCAGCGTGAGCAGGTTCAGCGAAGGTGGGCAGTCGATCAGGATCGTGTGGTACTTCGCCGAGACGTTGGCCAGCAGATCCTTCAGCCGGTGCTCGCGCGCCAGCGCGTCCATCAGCTTCAGCTCGGCGGCGGTGAGGTCGCCGTTGCCCGGCAGCAGGTCATAGTGCGCATCGGTTGGCACGACGGCCGCGGCGATGTCCACTTCCTCCAGCAGCACCTCGCAACCACTGGCCGTGATCTCGCGCTTGTTGACGCCCGAGGCCATCGTGGCGTTGCCCTGCGGATCCAGGTCGACCAGCAACACCCTGCGCTTCGCCGCGGCCAGCGCCGCGGCGAGGTTGACGGCTGTGGTGGTCTTGCCGACACCGCCTTTCTGGTTGGCGACAGCGATGATGCGGGCCATGGATGGATAGCTACCGTTCGCGAAGGACGGCTAGATTAGCATTGCCGCCCCGGCTTGCCCTCCCGGCGATTCCGCGCGCGGAGCCGTGGATGGCCGACCATCGTGGCGAGAGCGACGTCGGACGTTCGCGACAAGGCCGCGGCGGGACATTCGGGAAGCGCTGGAGCCGGATCGCCCGATCCACCCGTGGCACGATCGACACCGGCATTCGACGGTGCCGGGAGTCGACACGCTCCGGCTCAAGTGCGCGCCAGCACCAATAGATGTCGCTCCGCCGGCAAACCGGGCACCGTCAGCTCATGCGTCTCACGCATCACGAAGCCGGCCGGAATGCCCGGCAGCTCGTCATCCGGCCGCTTGCCCTTCATGGCCAGCCAGACGCCGTCCGGCGCCAGCAGGTGGCCGCCCCAGCCGAGCATGTCGGCGAGGCTGGCGAACGCGCGGGCGGTGACACAGTCGTACTGGCCCTCGACATCTTCGACCCGCGACTGCGCGGCGCGCACGCCCTCGAGTTTCAGCGCGCGGATCGCCTCGCGCAGGAAGCGCACCTTCTTGCCGTTGGAATCGACCAGCAGGATCTCGCGCCCCGGCGCGGCGATCGCCAGCACGATGCCGGGCAGGCCGGGGCCGGTGCCCAGGTCAGCCAGGGTCTGGCCCTGCACGTACGGCAGGATGGCCAGCGAATCGAGCAGGTGGCGAGTCACCATCTCCGCTGGATCGCGCACGGCGGTGAGGTTGTAGGCGGCGTTCCAGCGCTCCAGCAGCGCCTGGTAGTCGAGCAGCCGCGGCACGGCTTCGACGGGCAGGCGCAGACCCAGGGCGGCGATCCCTTGTTCGAGTCGGTCCTGCAAGGCGGCGCGTGCGGGCATCGGTATTCCTGTGTGTGTGATCCGGCCGGCAGTATCCCGGCCGGACGGCGGCGATGCCAGCGGCCAAAAAAAGAAGGCCCGCCGAAGCGGGCCAAAGACATGCAAATCCCCTGAGACACCGGCGCTCTGGGGCGCCTCGCGTCATACCCTTCAGGCCGGGTCGAATTCGACTCGCGTCACCATCATGCCGCGCTCGCGCAACGCGCTGTTCAACGCCAGCTTGACCCTGGCACCGAGATCGCGGCGGTCGGCGGCCGCCTCGCCGCGCAACGCTTCCTGTGCGCCTCGACGGATCAACTGGTCCACCTGCTCGAACACCGCATCGGCACGCTCCGGCTCCAGCACTTGCCAATACACCGTGCCGCGCACGTCCTGGTCGTCGGCCAGCGGCTCTTCGAAACGCAGCGTCTGGCCGGCCAGATTGATCTTGTGGTTCACCCGGTCCAGCAGCGGCATGACCACATGCGTACCCGATTCCAGCACCCGCACCAGCTTGCCGCGCCGGTAAAGGCTGTGCACCTGGCCGCCCGGCACGATCCTGACCGCGCTGACGAGCAGTGCGGCAGAGGCGACGATCAACAGGGCGAGAAGAGTCATCATGGTTCGCAAAAACAGCAACTTGGCGGGAGTTTCTTCAAATTTGCAACAAGTTGAGCATACAGGCGTCTGAGCCTGCGAAGATTAACCTTCATTTAACAGCGAAACGGAAAGTTTAACAATAGGCGCAAACGCGCCATTCACACGCCCCTGCGCGCGCAACTGATCGATCAGAAAGGCCGAGCGCACGCGCTGCTCGTCGTCGTCGAACTCCATCTGCGACCCTTGCACCGCCATCTCGGCGGTACCGCACCCGCACCGCCGGACGCGGCAATGCGCCAGTACCTGCAGCGAAGCCTGCGCCTGGGCGGAAAAGACTTGCGCGGCGAGTGAACCGCGCTGCCACCCACCGCGGATTCCGCAGCATGCGGTGCGCGCGGGTTGCCTTGGTCGTCCTGCGTGAAATCACCACCCGAGAGCTCCCCCGACGATCCGAACGTGTAGGAGCGCACCCTGTGCGCGAGCTCTTCGTTACGTGACGGAAAGCATTGCGCACAGGGTGCGCTCCTACGGGGTGTCGCTCAAAACTTGCCGGCGCGGAGGCAACGTTTTACCTGACCGGACAGCTCTTGCACCGCCATCTCGGCGGTACCGCGCCCGCACCGCCGGACGCGGCAATGCGCGAGTACCTGCAGCGAAACCTGCGCTTGGGCGGTAAGGACTGGCGCGGCGAGTGAACCGCGCTGCCACCCACCGCAGATTCCGCAGCATGCGGTGCGCGCGGATTGCCTTGGTCGTCCTGCGTGAAATCACCACCCGAGAGCTCCCCGGCGACCCGAACGTGTAGGAGCGCACCCTGTGCGCGAGCCTTTCGTTACGTGACGGAAAGCATCGCGCACAGGGTGCGCTCCTACGGGGTGTCGCTCAGAACTTGCGAGTACGGGGGTTCGCGGTTTCGCTCAGAACTTGCCGGCGCGGAAGTCGGCGATCGCTTCGTGGATCTGCGCCTGGGTGTTCATCACGAACGGCCCGTAGCGTGCGACGCTTTCGTTGAGCGGCTTGCCGGCGACGATCAGCAGGCGGGAGGGCTGGTCACCGCCGGTCAGCTGCAATTGCTTGCCGTCGGACAGTACGCCCAGTTCGCTGCGCTGCAGTGATTGCCCGCCAACCCGCGCCGATTCGCCTTCGAACACGTAGGCGAAGCCGTGATGGCCGATGGGCAGATCCAGCGTCAACGAGGCGCCGGGTTGCAGGCTGACATCCAGATACACCGGCTCGGTGACGATGCCCTGGACCGGACCGGTGGCGCCGGCCAGTTCGCCGGCGATCACCTTCACCTCGACGCCGTCGGCCGGGTGCACCACCGGGATGCGCTCCGTGCCGATGTCCTGGTAGCGCGGTGCAGTCATTTTGTCTTTCGCCGGCAGGTTCACCCACAGCTGGAAGCCCCACATCAGGCCATCCTCCTGCTGCGGCATTTCCGAATGCAGGATGCCGCGACCGGCGGTCATCCACTGCACGCTGCCGGGCGTGAGATTGCCGCGGTTGCCGTGGTTGTCCTGGTGCCGCATGTGCCCGGCCAACATGTAGGTGACGGTTTCGAAGCCGCGGTGCGGATGTTCGGGAAAGCCGGCAATGTAGTCGCCCGCGGTGTCGGAGCGAAACTCGTCCAGCAACAGGAACGGATCGAGCATGTCCAGCCCGGCCTGGCCGATGACGCGCTTCAACTTCACGCCGGCACCGTCGGAAGTATCCATGCCGCGGATGCGGCGGGTGATGTGGCGATCGCTCATGGCTGGCTCCGCTGAAGATAAGGACAGACCGCCAAGATGATCTTGTCGTGCCGGCAATCCAAGCCTCCGGGCGGGAACGGATCGTTCCACCGACGCGACAGTGACCGGGCGAGGCGGACATTCGCCCCGCACCGGCACGCACTCCCGCCTCAGTGCACCCAATGGCCGCTGCGCTGGCGCGGCGGAGCGGCGTCGTCTTCCTTGCCCGGGCGCTGCTGCAGTACCATGGTTTCCACTTCCGCCTCGGTGGCGGGCTTGGCCTGCCAGTATTGGTTGACCGCGCCGAGCACGGTCGCCACTTGCGACAGGCATTCGTCGTATTCGTCGTCGCTGAGCTTTTCGAATTCCGCCTCGGCGCTGAGCACGCCTTCGTCCACCGCCAGCGCCATCACCGGACCAAGCAACTCCATCAGTTGCGGATCCTCGGCCAGGCGGTTTTCCCACAGCGCCGCGCGCAGGTCGATGCCGCGGCTGAAGCCCTCGCACCAGCCGGCGGCGGACAACACCGGGCCGCTTTCCGACTCCACTTCGCCGAGGATCGGCTCGTAGGCATCCACCTCGAGCTCGGCGACGATCGAATCGTTGAGCTTGGCCAGCAGCGCCAGCACGCGATTGCCTTCGTCTTCGTCGGCAAACGGTTCGTGCAGCACTTCGGGCAGCCATTCATCGGGCAGCACCAGCAGCGGGCCGACCGCCAGCGAGCTGAGCAGGCCGTGCACGCCATCGAGCAGCAGGTCGCCTTCGCCGGTATGCGCGCGCAGGTAGCGATCCAGTTCGTCCAGTTCGTTGTCGTCCAGCGAGCTGGGCCATTCGGCTTTGGTCATGTCGTTCATATATCCAGTTCCAGCGTCACCGGCGTGTGATCGGAGGGGCGCTCCCAGCGACGCGGTTCATGGTCGATGGCGGCGGCCGTGGCGGCGGATTTCAATGCCTCGCCAATCAGGATCAGGTCGATGCGCAGGCCCATGTTGCGGCGGAACGCGGCCTGCCGGTAATCCCACCAGCTGTAATGTCCGGCCTCGGACTGGAACAGCCGGAAACTGTCGTGCAGGCCGAGGTCGGTGATGGCCTTGAGTCCGGCGCGTTCCGGCGGCGAGCACAGGATGTCCTCGCCCCAGGCCACCGGGTCGTAAACGTCGCGGTCGTCGGGGCAGATGTTGAAATCGCCCAGCACGACCAGGTTCGGGTGGCGCTCGTGTTCGCGCGCCAGGAATTCGCGCACCTGCGCCAGCCAGTTCAGCTTGTAGGCATATTTTTCGTCGCCGACCGCCTTGCCGTTGACCACATACAGGTCGACCACGCGCAGATCGCCGATGGTGGCAGCCAGGATGCGCCGCTGCGGGTCGTCCAGCCCGGGGATGTCGGTGACGATGTCGGTAGGCTCGTCGCGGGCCAGGATGGCCACGCCGTTATAGGTTTTCTGGCCCGAATACACCGCCCGGTAGCCGGCCGCGGCCAGTTCGTCGACCGGGAATTTCGCGTCTTCGAGCTTGGTTTCCTGCAGCGCCACGATGTCCGGCTGCGCGTCGGCCAGCCACTGGGTCAGGTGCGGCAGGCGCACTTTCAGCGAGTTGACGTTCCAGGAGGCGATTTTCATCCGTCCATTGTAGGCGATGCCATGGCGGCATTTGAGCGATGCGGCGGAGGGCGCCTGGCGACTTACGCCGGGAGGGTGCAAATGGCGTCGCTGCGCCATCGGCCGGGGTAAAACGGACTGGCTCCTTGAACACTGGCTTGGGCCATACACCAAATTGAAAAAAAAACCCACCTAATTGCCGATTTCCCATGTATGCTGGCCGAGCAAGAGTCGGATCAATGCCGATTTCCTGCCCATATTGCGGTCAAGTGCAATTCGCTCCAAGCCGCAAATCATCCATGCTTCAAAGGTAAAGTTACATGTCGGATCGTCAGAGCGGTACAGTCAAGTGGTTCAACGACGCCAAGGGTTTTGGCTTCATCACGCCGGAAAGCGGTGATGACCTGTTCGTGCATTTCCGCGCGATCCAGGGCACGGGCTTCAAGTCCCTGCAGGAAGGTCAGCGCGTCACGTTCGTGGTCACCAAGGGCCAGAAAGGCCTGCAGGCTGAAGAAGTCCAGGTTGCCTGATTCCCCCGGGAATTGAGCGATCTTGAAAAGCCCGCTTCGGCGGGCTTTTCTTTTGCCCGTCGAAAACGCGCCGTCGTCCCCCCATCCATCCGGCTGTCGTGATGGCCGACAGCCAGAGGCGATGACCAGCTTCGCCGTTGAAAAGCTGTTCCGGCCTGCGCCGGGATGACATTGCGGGAAAGTTTCAGGATGGGTTTTGTCGAAGCCTTCGGCCACCACCGCTTCGCGTCAGCCCAACCCGTAACTGTGCAGCAACGCTTCCGGTTCGGGTTTGCGGCCGCGGAAGGCGATGAAGCTCTCCAGCGCCGGGCGGCTGGCGCCGACGGACAGGAACTCACGGCGGAAACGATCACCGGTGGCGCGGTCGATGACGCTGCCGCTTGCACCGGCATGTTCCTCGAACGCGCCGAACGCGTCGGCGCTCAGCAGTTCGGCCCACAGGTAGCTGTAGTAACCGGCCGCGTAACCGCCGGCGAAGATGTGGCTGAAACCGTGCGGAAACCGCTGCCAGGCCGGCGGATGCAGCACCGCGACCTGCTTGCGCACCTGCTCCAGCACCTCCAGCGTGCGCGCACCACGGGCCGGGTCGTATTCCAGATGAAGCAGGAAGTCGAACAGCGCGAACTCCAGCTGACGTACCAGGAACAGTCCGGCGTGAAAATGTCGCGCGGCGAGCATGCGCTCGAACAGCTCGGCCGGCAGCCGCTCGCCGGTCTGCCAGTGTCTGGCAAACAGATCGAGCGCCTCGCGGTTCCAGCCGAAGTTCTCCATGAACTGGCTGGGCAGTTCCACTGCATCCCACTCGACGCCGTCGATGCCGCCGATCGAGGGCAAGGCGATATCGGTGAGCAGGTGGTGCAGGCCGTGGCCGAACTCGTGGAACAGGGTCAGCACGTCGTCGTGGGTGAGCAGCGCGGGCTTGCCCGCGGTGGGTGGGGCGAAGTTGCAGGTGAGGAAAGCGACCGGCAGTTGCCGTTGGCCGTCGTCATCGAAACGGGCGCGGCACACGTCCATCCACGCGCCGCCGCGCTTGCCGTTGCGCGCGTACAGGTCGAGGTAGGCACCGGCGAACACGCGGCCTTCGGCGTCGCGCACGTCGTAATAACGCACGTCCGGGTGCCATACATCCACGCCGTCGCGCTGCGCCAGGGTGATGCCATACAGGCGGGTGGTCAGCGCGAACAGGCCGTCGATCACTGCCGGCAGCGGGAAGTAGGGTTTCAGCTGTTCCTCGTCCAGCGCGTATTCGCGCTGGCGCAGTTTTTCCGATGCGTAGGCGACATCCCACGGCTCCAGCGTATCGAGCCGCAGTTCGGCGCGGGCGAACTCGCGCAGGGTGGCCAGCTCGCGCTGCGCGACAGGCCTGGCGCGGGCGGCCAGATCGTGCAGGAACTCCATCACCTCGACCGGCGACGCCGCCATCTTGGTTGCCAGCGATTCCTCCGCCGCGTTGGTAAAGCCGAGCAACTGCGCCGCCTCGTGGCGCAGCGCCATGATTTTCTCGATGCGCGCGCTGTTGTCGAACTTGCCCGCGTTCGGGCCCTGGTCGGAGGCGCGGGTCTGGTAGGCCCAGTACACGCGCTCGCGCAGGCCGCGGTTGTCGGCATGGTTGAGCACGGCCTGCACGCTGGGCTGTTTCAGGGTGACCAGGTAACCGTCCAGCTTCTGCTCGCTGGCGTACTGTTGCAGCACGGCGCGGCCGGATTCCGGAATGCCGGCCAGGTCGCGCTCGTCGGTGATGTGCTCATGCCACGCCTCGCTGGCATCGAGCACGGCATTGGAGAATTCGGTGGACAGGGTCGACAGCTCCACCCCGATCGCGCGGAAGCGCGAGCGCGCCGGCTCCTCCAGCGCCACGCCGGAGAGCCTGAAGTCGCGCAACGCGTGTTCCACCAACGCCCGTTCCGGCCGCGGCAAACGGGCGAAATCCGGCGCATCGGCCAAGGCCTGCACGGCGGCATACAGGTCGCGGTTTTGGCCCAGTTCGATCGCGTGATCGGTGAGTTTTTCCTCGGCCGGTCCGTAGACCTTGCGCAGCGCTTCGCTGTCGGCCACCGAGTGCAGGTGCGATATCGGCGCCCACGCACGCGCCAGCCGCTGTTCCAGCCGCTCCTGGGTCAGCATCACCACCGAAAAATCACGAGGCGCGCCGGGCGCCACCAGCGCGTCGATGCCGGCGCGGTAGTCGGCGAGGATCGTGTCGATCGCCGGGGCGACGTATTCGGGGCGGATCTGCGAGAACGCGGGCAGGGTGTCGTCGGCCAGCAGGGGGTTGTCGTGACTCATGAAAGCTCCTTTGAAGCCGTCAGCGTGGCGTCCGGACCGGGTGAAATCAAGCGCGACTGCGTGACGGTCGGGCCCGCTAGAATGCCCGCATGAATCCCCTGCGCAGCTACAACGGCGTTGCACCGACCCTCGGCCAACGCGTCTACGTCGACTCCGCCGCCAGCGTGATCGGCGACGTGGTGCTGGGCGACGATGTCTCGATCTGGCCCGGCACCGTGCTGCGCGGCGACGTGAACCACATCCGCGTCGGCGCGAAAACCAGCATCCAGGACGGCAGCATCGTGCACGTGGCCCACGCCGGACCGTACGGCCCGGGCTTCCCGTGCCTGATCGGCGAGGGCGTCACCATCGGCCATGCTGCGGTGGTGCATGCCTGCAGCATCGGCAATTACTGCATGATCGGCATGCATGCCACCGTGATGGACGGCGCGATCGTCCATGACTACGGCTTCGTCGGCGCCGGCAGCCTGGTGCCCCCGGGCAAGGTGGTCGGCGAGCGCGAACTGTGGCTGGGCAACCCGGCGCGGTTCGTGCGGTTGCTCGGTGAACGGCAGATCGAGCAGTTGCACTATTCGGCGGACCACTACGTGCGACTGAAGGACAGTTACCTGGCCTCGCTCTGACAACAGCCGGCAGCGGGCTCTTGCGGGATGTGCGCCGCGCGCGCGGTGTTGGCCCGCTGGATGCGTTCGGCTTCGGCTTCGTGCTGTTTTGCCAGCAGGTTCCACGCGGCGGCGAGCTTGCCGCCGAGCAGCGACAGGGTGAAGTTGTTGCGGTCGAACTCGCGCAGCAGGTCGATCTCGCGGCGCGCCTCCTCCAGTTCGTTGCGGTTGATGGTGCGCTCGATTTCCCCGGAGGCGCGTGCGAAGGATTCCCGCAAGGCCTCTTGCGCGGTGCGGTTGTCCGGATCCAGCTGCAACACGCTGAGGTAGAACTCGAAGGCATTGCTGCCTTGCGGCGCCACCAGCCGGGCATCACTCATCGCCTCGCGGGCCAGGCCAAGCAGGATGGCCTTGCCGCTTTGCTCGTCGCCGACGGCCGCATCCACCGTAACGGGGAGCGAACCGGCCTCGGTCGCCGCTGCGGTTGCACGGCTGTACCAGGCGATGCCAGCGGCGACCAGCAGCACCACGGCGACCGGAACGACGACACGCGCATGGCGTTGCGAGGCGGCGAAAAGGGAACGAAGCATGGCACCTGTTGCATGGACAACCACTCGCGGGAACCGCGCCGGCGACGCGCCCTGATGGCGGGTGCCACGGTATCGGGCAGGTGTTTCAATCCTGTGGCGGCGCGCTTCAACCGCCGGCGGTGGCCGCTTCCAGTTGCCCCAGCCAGGCCAGGGCATGGGCTCGATCGGCGCCGCACATCGCCGGCTCGGCACGCAGGCTGGCGCATACGGCGGGCCGTTCGGGTCGGCCGAAGATCGCGCAACGATTGTCGGCGGTCAGTTGCACGCAACGCACGCCGGCGGGCTTGCCGTGCGGCATACCGGGGATCGCCGAGCTGATCGACGGCGCGATGCAGCAGGCGCCGCAACCAACCCGGCAATCGGGCACCTTCACGCCGTCTGCTGGCGCAACGACTGGTACACCGGTCCGGTGTCCGGACGCTGGCCGTGCCACAGCTCGAACGCATCGGCCGCGGTTTCCAGCAGCATGCCGAGGCCGTCGAACGCATAGCGGGCGCCGGCGGCTTTCGCCCAGGCCAGGAAGCTGGAGGCGGCCGCGCCGTAGGAAAGGTCGTAACACAACGCGCGCGACCCGATCAGCGAGAACGGCAGCTGCAGCGAAACACCCAGCACCCCCGCCGAGGTGGCGTTGACGATCAGGTCGTAGCTGCCGATGTCGGCCAGGTCGTCCCAGTAGCGCGTGTGTGCGCGGGCCGGGTCGCCGATCGCATCGGCCAGCGCGTCGGCCGTTTCGGGCGAGCGGTTGGCGATGGTCAGCGTTTCCACACCGGCGTCCAGCAGGTTCCACGCGACGCCACGTGCCGCGCCGCCGGCGCCCAGCAGCAGCGCGGTGTGGCCGCGCAGATCCACGTTGTGCCGTT
>SMEK01000654.1_pt1 | contig 11859 bp, 12 predicted proteins | sample 2456371 | NCBI WGS metagenome assembly SMEK01 (sample SAMN10132590, study PRJNA489261) | soil metagenome | isolation source: day1 antibiotic-loamy sand soil ammended with composted manure from dairy... | place: USA | collected 2015-04-01
CGGAGCTTCGGAAGAATTGCCGCCCAAACTGCAAAGCAAGTAGTAATGCAAAGGGTGCGGGAAGCCGAAAGAAGCATAATATATGAAGAATTTGCTGATCGTCAAGATGACATTATGACCGGGATTGTCCAACGGAAAGATTCCCGATTTGTTTATGTTGACCTAGGAAAAGCTGAAGCTCTTCTTCCTTTGAGTGAGCAAATGCCAAATGAACAATACAATCACAATGACCGTATAAAAGTATATATAACAAAGGTTGAAAAAACGACAAAGGGTCCGCAAATTTTTATATCCCGAACACATCCAAACCTATTAAAACGATTATTTGAATTGGAAGTGCCGGAAATTTATGATGGTATTGTTGAAATTAAATCCGTCGCCCGGGAAGCTGGTGACCGTTCTAAAATTTCCGTCTATTCTGATGACCCGGAAGTCGATCCCGTCGGCGCCTGCGTAGGACCAAAAGGTTCAAGAGTACAGGCGGTTGTCGATGAATTACGCGGTGAAAAAATTGATATTGTCAAATATTCAAAGAATACGGTGGAATTTGTCGCAAACGCCCTAAGCCCATCGAAAGTATTGGATGTCATTGTCAATGAAGAGGAAAAATCTACCATCGTTATAGTTCCGGATTATCAGCTATCCTTGGCAATTGGAAAACGAGGCCAAAATGCCCGGCTTGCCGCGAAATTAACAAATTGGAAAATTGATATAAAAAGTGAAACCGATGCAAGAAACTTAGGGATCTATCCAAGAGAAGAGTTGCTTTTTTCACCAAATTTGACACTGGAAAATTTGGATGAAGTTCATGAAGATAATGCCGAAGAAGATGAGGAATAAGAGGTGATTTCATGAACAAAAAAAAGAAAATTCCGCTAAGAAAATGTGTAGCCACCGGGGAAATGCTCCCAAAAAAGGAATTGATTCGCATCGTACGTTCAAAAGAAGGCGAAGTTTTTGTTGATCCGACAGGTAAAAAATCCGGTCGCGGTGCCTACCTTTCAAAAAATCCCGATGCCATCCTTTTGGCTAAAAAGAAAAACCTATTAAAGCATCATTTAGAAGTAGATGTTGATGAAAGCATTTATGACGAGCTTTTAGAGATGGCAAAAGGAGAGACGAAAAAGGAAGCATGAAGCTGAAACAAGGGTTATCATTGCTTGGTCTTGCGAATCGGGCCGGAAAAATTGTGACCGGTGAAGAACAGGTTTTGAAAGAAATTCGAAATAAAAAGGCAAAACTTGTCATCCTTGCCGGCGATGCATCGACAAATACAGTGAAAAAGTTTCAAGATAAATGTCAATCTTACGATGTGCCATTAAAAATCGTCGCTGATCGGAATACATTAGGACATTCCATTGGTAAGCTTGAACGGGTTGTGATTGCTGTTTTGGACGGAGGATTTGCCGATAAGCTTAAACAATTGTTCGATTAACTATACGGGGGTGAAGGTATGACAAAAATGAGAGTTTATGAATATGCAAAAAAACGGAATTTGTCAAGTAAACAAGTGATAGAAAAATTAAAGGAATTGGATTTCAATGTCAAAAACCATATGACAACGATTGAAGCCAATGCCATTCGCCAGTTGGATGAATTTTTTGTGAAACCGGCAAATCAGGAACAACCGAAACCTCAAAACAATAAACAAACCCAACCGAAAAAAAATAATGAAGACCGGAATGTCCGGAACAATAATGAACGTAAGGAAAAATCGATGAAAACTAACCAATCCAACACGAAACCACTAAAAGTAAAAGCTAAAGGAAAACCGATGAAAGCAAAAACTGATGTAAAGACGATAAAACCGACAGCCCTAATAGATGAAGAACTTGATACGGTTGTAGCAGCTCCTTCAAAAGTGAAGGTAAAAGGCGGCCCGAAAGCAAAAGAAGGTAAAAAATATGATCAAGAATACCGTTCAAAGGAAAATAAAGCTTTTAACCGGAACAAAAAAGGCAATGTAAAACAAAAGAAAAAAGCCCAACAAGAAGTTGTCCAACCAGTGAAAAAAGAAAAAGAACTTCCGAAAAAAATTACTTTTACCGATTCTTTAACAGTGGCCGAGCTTGCAAAACGGCTCCATCGCGAACCTTCGGAAATTATTAAAAAGCTATTTATGCTCGGCGTGATGGCAACAATTAACCAAGAGCTCGATAAAGATGCGATTGAACTTATTGCCAGTGAGTATGGTGTCGAAGTAGAAGAAAAAGTATCCGTTGATTTAACTGATCTTGAGTCTTTCATTACCGAAGATCAGCCGGAAGAATTGCAAGAACGACCGCCGGTTGTTACGATTATGGGACATGTTGACCACGGAAAAACTACTTTGCTCGATTCCATCCGCCATTCAAAGGTTACTTCTGGAGAAGCTGGCGGAATTACTCAGCATATTGGGGCTTATCAAGTGGAAGTTGAAGGAAAGAAAATTACCTTCCTTGATACCCCTGGACACGCAGCCTTTACAACGATGCGGGCTCGTGGTGCACAAGTTACAGATATTACTGTTTTAGTCGTCGCAGCAGATGATGGTGTTATGCCGCAAACCGTTGAGGCCATCAACCATGCGAAAGCAGCCAATGTGCCGATTATTGTTGCTGTCAATAAAATGGATAAACCGACTGCCAACCCGGATCGTGTCATGCAAGAATTAACCGAGTACGGTTTAATAGCTGAAAGTTGGGGTGGCGATACGATTTTCGTACCAATCTCTGCCTTGAAAAGAGAAGGTATTGACCAGCTCCTTGAGATGATTTTACTTGTTGCGGAAGTCGAGGAATTAAAAGCCAATCCGAACCGGAAAGCCTACGGAACCGTTATTGAAGCTCGTCTCGATAAAGGACGCGGTTCAGTAGCCACTCTCCTTGTTCAAAATGGTACCCTTCGAGTAGGTGACCCGATCGTTGTCGGAAATACGTACGGACGTGTCCGGGCAATGGTGAACGATTTAGGCCGCCGGGTAAAAGAAGCTGGTCCTTCCATGCCTGTTGAGATTACCGGCTTAAATGAAGTTCCTCAAGCTGGTGACCGATTTGTTGTCATGGAAGATGAAAAAACTGCTCGTCAAGTTGGAGAAGCCCGTGCACAAAAAGCATTGCAGGCAACAAGAAGTGTAACAACGCGGATTAGCCTTGACAATCTGTTTGAGCAATTGAAACAAGGAGAAAATAAAGAATTAAACATTATTATTAAAGCCGACGTTCAAGGCTCAGTAGAAGCACTAAGTTCCTCCTTGCAAAAAATTGATGTTGAAGGTGCCAAAATCAACATTATTCACACCGGCGTCGGTGCGATTACCGAATCCGATATTATTTTGGCCACTGCGTCAAATGCCATCATTATCGGCTTTAATGTCCGTCCGAATGTGAATGCAAAACGGATGGCAGAAGAAGAAAAAGTCGACATTCGTCTCCACCGGATTATCTATAAAGCCATCGAAGAAATTGAGGCAGCGATGAAAGGCTTACTTGATCCGGAATATGAAGAAAAAGTCATCGGCCAAGTCGAAGTTCGGACCACCTTTAAAGTGTCTAAAATCGGTACGATTGCCGGAAGCTATGTAACAGAAGGTAAAGTGACAAGGGATTCCCAAGTTCGCTTAATCCGTGACGGCATAGTTATTTATGAAGGTGAAATCGATACATTAAAACGTTATAAAGATGATGTCAAAGAAGTAAATCAAGGGTACGAATGTGGTATAACCTTGAAAAACTATAATGATATCAAAGAAGGGGATATCATCGAAGTTTACCGGATGGAGGAAGTCGCAAGGAAATGATTTTGTCTTGCGAAGTAGAATGCATCATCTATGATGCCCAATCTTTAAAGGATAAAAGAGCGGTGCTTCAGCGGATCATGTCAAGACTTTCTCAACGGTTCAACCTGGCCGTTGCCGAAATTGATTACCAAAATCAGTGGCAACGGACAAGGTTGGCCATTGTTACCATATCCTCTTCTAAAAAGGTCGCGGAAAACGAAGTTAGGCAGGCTTTAGCCCTCATCGATTCATTCCCTGAAATAGAGAGGACAAAAACAGATATTGAGTGGCTGTAACAAGAGGTGAATTAGGATGAACATTCGTGCAAAGCAAGTCGGCGAACAAATGAAAAAAGAATTGAGCGATATTATTAGCCGAAAAATAAAAGATCCCCGAGTCGGCTTTGTAACTGTCACCGATGTAGAAGTAACCGGTGATTTGCAACAGGCAAAGGTCTATATTTCCGTTTTAGGCAGTGAAAAGGAAAAGGAAGATACCCTTGTCGGTTTGGCAAAGGCAAAAGGGTTTATCCGCTCGGAAATTGGTCGCCGCATTCGCTTGCGGAAAACACCGGAAATCTTTTTTGAATTTGATGAGTCTATTAATTATGGTAATCGGATTGAAACTTTGCTCAACCAAATTCAAAAAGGCGAAGGAACGGGCGGATTGGAAGAATCTTAAAAGGGGCTGACCTTAGTCAGCTTCTTTTTACATAAGGGTGAAAGTCATGAATGGAATATTGCCACTTTGGAAACCCGCCGGCTGGACTTCCCATGATTGTGTCCACTGGGCTAGAAAACTGTTGCAAACAAAAAAGATTGGCCATGCAGGAACATTGGATCCGGAAGTGACAGGCGTGTTGCCATTAGCCGTTGGCAAGGCAACGAAGGTTTTGCAATATATGCAATTGTTAAATAAAGGGTATGAAGCAGAAATTACTTTAGGTTTTTCAACAACAACGGAGGATCAGACGGGAGAAATTGTAGAACAAAAACCTGTTTCTGAACCGATTCCGAGAGAAAAAATATTACAAGCTTTAAAAGCATTGACCGGAGAAATTATTCAAATCCCGCCAATGTATTCTGCTGTAAAGGTCCAGGGGAAACGTTTATATGAATATGCCCGTGAAGGAAAAGAAGTGGAGCGGCCGAAGCGGTCAGTTACAATCTTCCAATTGGAATTAATGGACGAAAAGCCCCAATATGAAGCTGTAGAGGGTATCGTCCGGTTTCCGATTTCCGTTCTTTGCAGCAAGGGAACATACATTCGCACATTAGCAGTGTCGATTGGGGAACTTCTTGGGTACCCAGCACATATGTCAAAACTTGTGCGCACATTATCTTCTGGATTTAGGCAAGAAGATTGCTTTACAATGGAACAACTGGAAAATCTTCGTAATTCAGGAAAATTGTTTGAGTCCCTCCAGCCGATTGAAGCAGCATTAAAACATTTACCTAAAATGGAATTAACGGAGGACTTGGCGCTAAAAGTGAAGAATGGAGCAGTTTTACCTTTGCCCCAATCGTTGGAGTCATTTGGTGATCAACCGATTGCATTATATTTTCAAAATAAAGTAATCGCCATTTACAAAAAACATCCGTCAAAACAATGGTTAATGAAACCAGATCGGGTTTTAGCCTGATGAATCGAAAGGTGCGTTGCAATATATGGAAGTTTTTATTTTAAAAAATGCAAAGGATATCCCGATGCTAAACTTGCCCCCATTATCGGTTGCCATCGGATTTTTCGATGGGATTCATCTTGGTCATCAAGAGGTTATTCATACAGCCAAGAAGTTTGGAGAAATGGAAGGTTTAAAAACTGGCGTCATTACCTTTGACCCTTCGCCAAAAGCAGTATTAGGAAAAAATCCGGAAGAAGTAAAATACATAACCCTTTTCGAAGATAAAAAGGAAATACTGGCACAAATGGGAATTGATTATATGTTCGTCATTCCCTTTACGCGAGAATTGGCTTCCCATTTGCCGGAAGACTTTGTCAAAATGTATTTAATACCATTGAATGTTAAACACGTCACAGCAGGCTTTGATTTTACATATGGCAAATTTGGCAAAGGGAATATGGATACGTTACAAGAACATGGAAAGGGTCATTTTACCGTAACAAAGGTCGAGAAGGTGGAGAAAGGGGAAGAAAAAATCAGTTCTACCCTTATTCGAACTTTAATCCAAGAAGGAAAAACCGATTTTGTTCCCCAATATTTAGGCCGGCACTACACGATGAAAGGATTGGTTGTGCACGGAGAAAAAAGGGGAAGAGAGTTAGGATATCCGACGGCGAATATCGAGGTTGACCAAAGATATGTCCAGCCAAAATTGGGGATTTATACTGTACGCCTCTATGTACAGGGAAAATGGCATAACGGTGTAGCCAGCTTTGGGTATAATCCAACTTTCCAAAAGGAAAAGGAACACCTTTATTTGGAAGTTCATTTAATCGACTTTGATGGAGATATATATGGGGAAAAGGTAATTTTAGAATGGCATACTCGCCTTCGGGGTGAAATGTCTTTCAATTCTGTTGAAGAATTGATTGATCAAATTGGAAAAGATAAAGAGGAAGCGATTCATTATTTTGCAAATCGAGGCGAGTAATTTTTTTAAAACTCCTTTTTAACCCCCCCTTGATATGTGTAAAATTTTTCTCGGGGGAAATACAAGCAAATTTCTAGAAAAAAAGAGAGAAGGCACTCTATCATAAATGTATGCGTACCAGGCAAATACATTTAGAAAAGAGGCCTTCTCATGGATAAAATTATAACAAAAATATATGAGCTTTTAAAGGATACTAAGGATTTAATTGCTTTTGAAGAACAACTTCGAATGTATATGTACGAGACGTTTGCTTTATTACTGGGGAAAGTGCTGAGCCAATTGGATAAAGCCATAAAAGAAGAGAAACAAAAGGAAGGTTGGACGGTTGAAAAAACCGATGAAAAAACCATTCAGTTTACGTTCGGGGCCGTCCGCTTTAGCCGTACGCTCATGCATGACGAAAATGGGAAACCCCACTATCCCCTTGATGAGTTGCTGGGCATCAGGAAATACCAAAGGTACAGCTCTTTCGTCGAAGTGAAGGTGGCAGAACTGGCCAACAAAAGTGATTATCGTGAGGTTGCACGAATGCTTGATGAATGGACAGCAGTCCAAATAAGCCATGCAACAGTCGGATCCATTGTAAAACGTGTCGGAAAGGCGCAAGCCCAGGCAGACAAGGAAATGGTGGAGGAACTGGAAGAAGCAGCTTCTTTGCCGGAAGGCAAGAAGACAGACTTTCTGTTTGCGGAAGCTGACGGAGTCCTCGTGCGTGCAACCAAGAAGAAAAAACATATAGAGGTTTGCCATGGCATCATGTACGAAGGCTGGGACAAGAATGGGAAACGAGTGTCTTTAAGAAACCCTAAGTATATTATGACCACACAGCCCGCAGAAGGTTTTTGGCAGGAGTTTCAGGCCTCTTGTGCCCATCACTATTCTTTGGAAAATACGCAGGTGGTGGGCAACAGTGACGGAGGAACCGGCTATGGTGCGGAGAAATTTCAGGAGGCCTTTTCCCAATCGAATCAGCCTGTTTTGGTTCAATTGGATGCTTATCATATCGGGCAGGCAATCAACCGGACGTTCGGATGGAAAAAGAATAAATACAAGGACTTGGTGAAAAAGGCGATAAAGAACCGCGATCTGTGCGCTTTTACTTTAGCGATGGATACGTTTGAAAGTACGCTGGAAGACGAGAAAAAGATCGAGAAAGTGAATGAATTTCGCAAATATATTGTGGGCCATTGGGACCGGATTTTTGATTGGCGGGATAAAGTGGAAAATGCGCCGGAAGATGCAAGAGGGCTGGGTGCAATGGAGTCCAATCAGCGCCAGATCTCCTTTCGCATGAAAAGAAGAGGCATGCACTGGAGTAAAGAAGGCGCGGAAGCCATGGTAAAAGTGAAACAGGGTATCCTAAACGGGACATTAAGAGAGGTTTATTTACAATCTCAGCGAAGAAGCAAAAGAAAGCAAAGGGAGTTTAAAAGGACTGTCAGAGTGTCCGAGCTCCTGCGTCAGCCTGCACGCCCATCCGTTGGGGCAAAAAAGGGCAGTGTCAGCTTATATACAGCGCATTCATCGGCTATGGGGCAGTTATTGAAGGCGTTAAGATAAGGAAGCATGATTTGGCCTATGAACAGAGCCACAGCGCAGCTGCTTGCCATTGACCGCAGCGCCCGATTCTTAGAAGGCGATGGAAGGGGTCGGGGGCCCCGCCAGCGAATACTTAGAATCGGTTTGTCCGTGTTAGCATCGGACACAGGAGAGCCCTAAAGGCTGTTTTATTAGCGAACCTGCGCTGATCCCCCAACACGGACAAAAGCAAGGTCAATGGTGGCGGACAACATGCAGGGCGCCAAAATTTTGATTTAACGTCCTTTAAAACCCCTGCCCACAACACCATTTTGGCGTTTATTCGATACCATAATCTGTGATTGTTTTGAGAGTACAAAAATAGAGTGCCGAAATCATTGGTATAAAAGCCATACCGAGAAAATCTTGACACATACTTGACAATGGTTTATTTTTGAAAATCATTTTGTCCGTGCTAAAATTGTTATACGGTAATTTCGAAAATGAATGAAATTTTAAGAACAAAGAAGGAAGGGACCTTTGATTGACATATGTAATTACTACTTTCACACCGAAACCATCGATACAAAACCAGTTACAAAGTGAGTTTCCCACATTAAACTTTAGGTTTTTTAAATCGATTGAAGAAGCCGGGGACTTGCTCCAAAAGGCTGAAGTGATTGTGACCTTTGGCGATGATATAACCGAGGAAGTTGTGAATAAGGCAATCCATTTGAAATGGATCATGGTTATGTCTAGTGGATTGGAGAATATGCCTTTTCAAACATTGAAAAGGCGGGGCATCCTTTTGACAAATGCACGCGGAATTCATAAAATACCAATGGCTGAATTTGCCCTTGGCTTAATGCTTCTTCACGCAAAACAATTTTTAACCTATGTAAAACAACAAGAAAATCACAACTGGAGTAAAAACGCGCCATTAAAAGAGCTGTACGGTAGTACTTTGCTAGTTATTGGTGCTGGTACCATTGGCAAGGAAATTGGAAAGTATGCAAAGTTTTTTGGATTAAGAACAATCGGCATTAACCGCAGTGGAAACCCGATAGAAGAATTTGATGAAGTGTATGGAATGGATTCTCTGTTAACGGTCCTGCCGGAAGCTGATTATGTAATATCTGTTTTACCTAGCACAAAGGAAACAAAAGGCATATTTACAATGGAAAAATTTAAAGCGATGAAAAAAGAGGCTGTGTTCATAAATCTAGGCCGTGGTGATAGTGTAAATGAGAAGGATTTGCTCGAAGCTTTAAATAACGCTGAATTTACACATGCATATTTAGATGTTTTTAACGAGGAACCTTTACCGGAGAGACATCCGTTCTGGAATTGTGAACGAATTACAATCACTCCCCATACCTCTGCCCGATCAAAAATGTATCTGCCCCGGGCAATGGAAATTTTCATGAAAAATTTACGTGTTTTCTTAGATGGGGGACGTGATATGATAAATATGATTGATTTGGATCGGGGGTATTAACATGGGGAAAATATATACTAGAACAGGGGATAAAGGGACGACATCATTAATATATGGAGAAAGAGTAGCTAAAACGGATCCGCGAGTGGAAGCATACGGAACAATTGATGAGGCAAATTCAATGATTGGCATTGCCGTCAGTCTTTTGGAACAAGTAACTTTTGATGAAAAGAAAAAAATTACTGAACAGCTTCATCAAGTGCAAACTCTTTTATTTCATGTCGGTTCGGAATTGTCTACACCTGCCGGCAAAAAAGTTCCATGGGAGCTTCAAGAAAACCATGTTAAAGAACTAGAAAAATGGATTGACGAATTGGACGAATTGTTGCCTCCTTTGAAAAACTTTATTTTACCCGGTGGTCATCCTGCTGGTGCAAACTTGCATGCTGCCCGCACCATTGTTAGAAGGGCAGAAAGAAGGGCGATTCATATAGACGAAGTCAATCCATTAGTACTTGCTTATTTAAATCGCCTCTCTGATTATTTGTTTGTCGCAGCAAGGTACATAAACTACTCTTTGAAAAATGTAGAAAAAAACTTGCGTATATGATTTTTAAACCTTATTTTTCCAACATCTGAATGGTGTCTACCTTAGTTAAATAGAAAAATATGCCAATTGTATGAACTTTTTCCAAAAAGGCTCTTTTCTAGTGCTTTTTAGCTACAGTTCGATTGACAAAATCGCAATATAACAGGTAAACTAATTATAAAGATTATTATATAATAATTTATTTAGCAGGAAAGAGGTGCATGGCGGTGTCTGCCACCCAACTGAAAGAAGCCTTGGATACGTTAAAAGAATCCGGTGTCCGTATCACACCACAACGTCATGCGATACTAGAATATTTAATAAATACAATGACCCATCCAACTGCTGATGAAATATATAAAGCACTAGAAGGCAAATTCCCGAATATGAGTGTTGCAACCGTTTATAACAATTTACGGGTGTTTAGACAAGTTGGATTGGTAAAAGAATTGACATATGGAGATTCATCCAGCCGTTTTGATTTTACTACCCACGATCATTATCATGTCATTTGTGAAAGTTGCGGGAAAATTGTGGATTTCCAATATCCGGGATTAGATGAAGTGGAGCATTTTGCTTCCCATGTATCAGGCTTCAAAGTGAGCCATCATCGCTTGGAAATTTATGGCCAATGCCCTGATTGTGTAAAAAAGGAATCTCATTAATAACTTAATAACGGACTTATCATTACTTAATAAAAGAGCAAAATAAGCTCTTTTTTTGTCATTTTATAGATCGGAAAACACACTGAATGAAAAAGCCTCCGAACAGTGGAGGCTTCATTAGTTGTTAATCTTCTTTCTTTTACTATTGTAAGACTCGTCAAATTCCTTACCTTCTAGCTCTTTATCCAATGTTAAAGGTTCACGGCAATACATGCACATATCTACCCTTCCTAGTATTTTTGTTACTTTTTGGCAGGATGGACAGACAACTTGAACCGCTTTCGTCGATAACATTCCAATCATAAAATAGACAACTGCACTAGCAATGATTGACAAAAAACCGATAACGAAAAAAAGAAACATCAATACTGGTGTGCTTTTAAAAATTAATCCGATATACATAATGATGAAACCAATAAACACTAAGCTTAGTGCAAAGGTACGGATTTTATTAATTTTACTCGTATATTTCGCCACTGTTTTCCCTCCCCTGGGACTACTATAACACAATTTGCAGACAATAAAGAAAAGAAATATATTACCTCCATAAAATTGCCAAAAATGGACTCCTTTACAGAATCGTTTCATAGTTAGACACATTTTAATAATTTTTTTCATAATTGGAGAAGGAATTCACAAGAAAATTGTCGAAGTGAATTTTTGATAAGCGCATGGGAGGAACAAATTATGGAAAATATATTACGAGCAATTTACCAGGAGAGGGCAAGCCACCCGGATACATTAGGCGTTTTATTACTTGAAAAACAAAACCATTACTCCAATATAACAGATAGTTTTGATGAGATTTTACTTATAATAACAGAAGATCTTTCCAAAAATTTGTTTATGAAACATTATGGATATGGAGATATGAAGTTTGCCCTTTATATGGTTAACGATAAACAATTAAGAGAATGGCTCTCTTACGGATCTAATAATAAGGTGTTTGACTGGATTTTATTTGGAAAAGTACTGTTTGACAGAAATGATTATTTACAACAATTGATTCAAGATATAAGAGATTTTCCTTTTCAGGAACGAAAGCAGCGCATCGGATTGGAATTTGCAAAATTGATTCGTCAATACTTGGATGGGAAAACTCTTTATGAGCAGCATCAATATTTGGATGCTTATAGCCATATCGTTTATTCTCTTCATCATTTAGGAAGACTTGCTGTTATTGAAAAAGGATATCATCCGGAAGTAACGGTATGGAATCAAGTAAAGCAAATTGAACCCGAAGTGTTTAAAATGTATGAGGAATTGGTAAATAGTGA
>SMEK01000655.1_pt1 | contig 11858 bp, 13 predicted proteins | sample 2456371 | NCBI WGS metagenome assembly SMEK01 (sample SAMN10132590, study PRJNA489261) | soil metagenome | isolation source: day1 antibiotic-loamy sand soil ammended with composted manure from dairy... | place: USA | collected 2015-04-01
TCAATTGAAATCACACCACCACCAATGATTGTGAGTTGCTTTGGCAGCTCTTTCATATTGAAAATCGTATCAGTTGTGTAATATGTTGCTGTCTCTAACCCTTTAAACGGAGGTACGAATGGTTTACTTCCTGTCGCTAAAATAATGTCTTTCGCCTCAAACTCTTCTCCGTTTACTTTAACAACTAAATCTTTTGTAACTTCAGCTTTTCCAGAGTAATAAGTAATCGTATTATTACCAATATAGCGATGAATATCTTCTAGTAATTGCTGAATCAAGTCTTCTTTCCGTTGCATTAGTTTTGGAAAATCGATTTCAATGTTATTAGTCGAAATCCCCCACTGCTCTCCTAGCTTCATTTTTTGAATGAGTTTCGAATGTTCAATCATGATTTTGGACGGAATGCACCCAAGATTAAAACATGCTCCTCCTACTTTACCTTTTTCTACTAAAGCTACGTTTAATCCGCTTCGAGCCGCATAAATTGCTGCAACATAGCCTCCTGCACCTGCTCCAATAATGGCAACGTCGTATTTCTTCATTTTCATCACCTCTTTAACAAAAATATCACCTAAAAAATTGTAAATCAATGTAAATGAAGGAATTTTTCTAATGCAAAACAGCAATTTTGGAATAGTTGCAATTTCATTATGTTATTTGCCATTTTCAGAAAAATATTCTTCATTTTAAATAAAAATAAAAAAGAGCAAATAGGATATGTCGTTCCAATTTGCTCTCTTTTCTACAAGATTACAGTACAGTAGCTTCAGGTTCGTAGTGAATAATTTCTTTAATTTTATTTCCTTCATCCATAATTGCCACAGTAGGCTTATGTTCCGAAAGTTTTTCTTGCTCTACATAAGCATATGAAATAATAATTACAATATCCCCTTTTTGAACGAGGCGAGCAGCAGCTCCATTCACACAAATAACGCCGCTACCTCGTTTACCTGGAATAATGTATGTTTCAAAACGAGCACCGTTATTGTTATTTACCACTTGCACTTTTTCGTTTGGAAGCATGCCTACTGCATCTAAAATATCGGCATCGATTGTAATAGAACCGACATAATTTAAATCGGCTTCTGTTACTTGTGCACGATGAATTTTTGCGTTCATCATTTCTCTAAACATTCTCTGTATCCCCTTTATTCGTAAACATAATATTGTCTATTAGTCTAGTTTTTCCAATAAATACTGCTGCTGCAAGTAAATATTGCTTTGTGCTGTCATCTATTGGTTTTAAATCTGGATAAGCTAACAATTCAATATAATCGATACGCCCTGTTGTTGTGTTCTTTAAGATATAGTCTTTTGCAACGCCAATAGCTTTTTCTGCATCTTTGGAAGATAAAAATTCCTCTTTCGCAAGCTGCAGTCCTCGATAAATTGCCGGAGCTTCCTTGCGCTCATTTTCAGACAAATACACATTTCGAGAAGATTTCGCAAGTCCGTCTTCTTCTCGAACAATTGGCACTGTGCGAATTTCTAATGGGAAATTAAAATCTCTAACAAGAGTAGAAATAATGGCAGCTTGTTGTGCATCCTTTTGGCCGAAATAAGCTCTTGTCGGTTCTGCTAAATGGAATAACTTTGTAACTACTTGCAACACACCATCAAAGTGCCCTGGCCTTGATGCACCACAAAGAATCGTTGCTTGTCTGCCTGCATGAATTCGAATACCGCCATCAGTTGGATACATTTCATCAACTGATGGAGCAAACACAACATCTACTCCTACCGATTCGGCAATTTTTTGATCTCGTTCTAAATCCCTTGGATAAGATTCATAGTCTTCATTCGGTCCGAATTGAGTAGGATTCACAAAAATACTCATGATGATAAAATCGTTTTCTTCTCTTGCCGCTTTCGCCAACGCCATATGACCTTCATGAAGATAGCCCATCGTTGGTACAAGACCGATTGTTTTTCCTTCTGCTTTTACCTTTCTTACAATCTCTTTTAGTTCGGCTATTGTTGTGACGACTTCCATCGGTTATTTGCCTCCATAAATTGAAAATAATTCTTCATCTTTCATGTTGAAGCAATGTTCAGGAGCTGGGAACGAGCCATCTTTTACACTCTTTGTATACCCTTCAATCCCCTTCTGAATGTGTTCCCCAACATTTGCAAATTCCTTCGCAAATTTCGGAATATGGTGATTTCCATATCTTAATAAGTCATGGAATACTAGTACTTGTCCATCTGCTTCAGGACCAGCACCAATGCCGATTGTTGGAATAACTAGTTTATTGGATACAATTTCTGTTAATTGATGAGGAATACATTCCAATACTAGAGCCATGGCTCCTGCTTCTTGGCAACGAAGGGCATCTTCAATTAAGTTTTTAGCTTGTTCTGCCGTCTTCCCTTGGACTTTATATCCGCCTAGAACCCCAACCGATTGAGGTGTCAAACCTAAATGAGCTACAACAGGAATTCCAGCTTGAACTAATTTTTTTATCACATATAACACTTCACCGGCACCTTCTAATTTCAGTGCATCTGCTCCTGTTTCCTGCATCATGCGAACTGCTGTTTTTAACGCTTCATTCGGATCACCATGGTAGGATCCGAAAGGCATGTCCACCACTAAAAATGTGTCTTTAGCTCCTCGACGAACCGCCTTTGCATGATGAATCATATCTTCCACAGTTACTTGCACTGTAGAATCGTAGCCTAAAACAACCATCCCTAACGAGTCGCCGACAAGAATCATATCGACTTCTGCTTCTTCTGCATATTTTGCAGCAGGATAGTCGTAAGCAGTAACCATAACGATTTTCTCACGATTCTGCTTCATCTTTAAAAAATCGCTCGTTGTTTTCATATTGTTTCCTCCTTATTAAATTCGGAGGAAGAAAACAAAAAAATATCCTTCTTCCAAAAATGGACAGAAGGATAGTATTTGTTCGGATGTTTCGAACTTGTTTTCTTCCGTCCCTGTCTTACTAGATCAAGGCAGATTCCATTTATCAAGTTGCGTACAGGTACAGTTCGTTACGATACTGCCCATCGAACTACACAACTTTATTAAAAAGATACAGAAAAAAGCCTAGTTTGTAAAGCGTTGAATGAAATATAAGACAGGGCGTTTGAAATAGCTATTGATTTTGAATCTCAATATCTGCAGAATAAACTTTCTTTATTTGACCGTTATCCAATAATATTTCCAGTACGCCTTCATCGGTAATTCCAATTGCTTGTCCTTCAATAACTTCCCTAATCGTTGATGCTCTAATTCGTTTTCCAATTGTACAAGAATGCTCTACCCACAATTGCTTAATGGACTTAAAACCATTTTCGATATACTCATCTGTATATCGTTCTAAATATGATAGAATCTCCGCAACAAGTTGTGCACGGTCCACTTTTTGCTTTTCCTCTATGGCAACTGATGTTGCAATCTCTTGCAGTTCATCTGGAAAATCAGTCTGTTCATGATTGGCGTTGATGCCAATTCCAATTAACAAACCGTCCACCCGATCCATTTCTGCTAGCATTTCCGTTAATATCCCAACGCATTTTTTTCCATTAATTAAAATATCATTTGGCCACTTAATTTCTGGTGTAAAGTTAGTATATAAAGATTTCATTGCCATTACGATGCTAACCGCAGCGATTAATGTTAATTGAGGCGCTTGGTGAGGGAGAAGATCTGGACGAACAATAACTGTCATCCAAATCCCTTTCCCTTTTGCAGAATACCATGTTCTTTGCATTCTTCCTTTTCCACCAGTTTGTTCTTCAGCAATGATGATCGTGCCGTCTTTCGCACCATCTCTTGCCAACTGGTGAGCCAGCCTTTGTGTCGAATCTATTTCTTCAAAATAATGAATCGTGTGGCCAAAGCGTTTCGTTTTTAAATAGGATGAAATTTTAGCAGCATCTACACGATCAGGTACAGCAATTAATTTATACCCTTTTTTCTTAATCGTAATAAATTCATATCCCTCTTCTTGCAGATTTTGTAAATGTTTCCAAATTGCTGTACGAGAAATTCCTAAATCATCTGCCAATTGTTGCCCCGAAATTGGCTCATCTTTTGCTTCTAAAAAACGTTTAATGATTTTGTCTTTCATCGATAAATTCATTGTGGAACCATTCCTTTAAGTGTTCTTCATCATTTTTTACTCTGCCTGATAATACTGCATATAACGCTTTGTTTAATGCTTCTTTCAACCAAGGTCCGCCCTTTAAACCTGACCATTCCATTAAGAGGTTGCCATTCAGTGCAAATTGTTCCATTGATTGAATTGGTAAATGTTCTTTCACCTTCGCAATATGCTCTTTTGCAAATGGAACATTTTTTCCTTGCCAAATTGCAAAATCATAAGCTGTTTCTAAAATTATTAGATCATTTGAAAAATAATCATATTCATCCCAACGTTTTAAGAGACTGTCATACGCTTGAATCACTTTTTTCGTAAAGTTTTTTTCTTTATTGGATAATTTATAAAAATCATTAATATTCTCTATATCATTACGGTTTAGCAAACAGAGGTATGCCCATCCAACTTCCTCTTGCTTTGTGTGAAATTCCTTCCAAGCCTCTAAATTCTCTCTAAAGTTGCCAGGTAAGTAAAGGGCTAAATCACTGTCGACTAGAGCTTTAACACCGAAATATACATAATCTGCTACCCACATTTTTGAGAATTCCATATGAATTCGTTCACGGGCAATAAATTCAATTAAATCACAATCTTTTTGGATGGCTTTCATCGTTAATTCATCAATATCAAAACCTAATTGTGCAGCAAAACGTACTGCTCGAAGCATTCGAAGTGCATCTTCTCGAAATCGGGAATTGGCATCCCCTACTGCTCGAATTATACGATTCTCAATATCTTCTTTCCCACCAAATAGGTCGATAATGGTACCATCCTTTGTATAAGCCATGGCATTAATCGTAAAATCACGCCGTTCTAAATCTTTTGGCAAATCTCGTACAAATGTGACTTCTTCCGGTCGGCGAAAATCTGTATAGGTTCCGTCTGTACGATAAGTTGTTACTTCAATAGGTTTCCCTTCGTCTAAAACAACCACCGTGCCATGCTCAATTCCTACATCAACTGTATTGGAAAATATTTTTTTAATTTCCATCGGTAGTGCACTTGTTGCCACATCGACATCATGTATTTCTCGTTGCAGCAAATGGTCGCGTACTGCGCCGCCAACAATGACGGCTTCAAATCCAGCTTTTTCAATTTTATCAATGACGCGCAATGCGACATCCCAATCTTTTACCTGTTTCATACTTTTAATGCCGCCAATCGATAATATAATTCTTCGTATTGATCGATAATAGGTTCTTCGTGGAATTTTGTTTGAACCGTTTGTATTGCGTTTAGTTTAAATTCCTCATGTTTATTTTCATCTGATAACAATTCAATCGCATATGCAGCCGCTTGTTGCACATCACCTAACTCAACAACATAGCCGTTAACACCATGCTCAATTACTTCCGGTATTCCTCCAACGTTCGTTCCAATACCCGGAACACCACATGCCATTGCTTCCAATAGCACTAAACCAAACGATTCTTTTTCAGACAATAATAATTTTAAATCGCTAATAGAAAATAATTCTTCCACATTTTCTTGTTTTCCTAAAAATAAAATATCGTCTTTATATGGAGATTCTTTCACCTGAACCATCACTCGGTGTTTTTCAGGGCCATCTCCAACGAGCAGTAATTTTGCTGGAAGCTGTTTTCGAATTTCGATGAATGTTTCAACAATGTCTGGCAAGTTTTTAATCTTTCTGAAGTTTGAACAGTGAATGATGACCTTTTCATCATCACGAATACCATATTGCTGTTTTAACAGAGTAGCTTTTTCTATTGGTTTAAATACGGATTCATCCACAAAATTATATATCGTTTCGATTTCTTTATTCGTACCAATAATATCATAGGTTTGTTGTTTTAATGCGTTGGATACTGCTGTGACTATGTCGGATTTTTCAATTCCATATCTGATGGCTTGGGAGAGTGTGGAATCTTGGCCTAATACAGAAATATCTGTTCCGTGTAACGTTGTGACAATTCCAATATTTTCTCCACACATATCGCGGGCAAGGACTGCACACACTGCATGCGGTATCGCATAATGAACATGCAATACATCTAATTTTTCATCTAAAATGACATCGGCCATTTTACTTGCCAAAGCGATATCATACGGAGGATATTGAAAAACGGAATAATTATTTACTTCTACTTCGTGGAAAAAGACATTCGGGTAAATTTTCTTTAACCGAAAAGGAACACTAGAAGTGATAAAATGAATTTCATGACCGCGCTCAGCAAGTTTTTTACCAAGCTCTGTCGCTAACACTCCTGAGCCACCCACAGTAGGGTAACATGTAATACCTATCTTTAATTTTCTCACCGACACACGTCCTTTCAATTTATGCGTATTCATTATATTCACTAATTTATACCAACATAACGAAAAGACTAAACTGTTAAACTGAACAATGGCATTCAAATAAGGGAAATCAACAGTATAGCCACTGTTTAATTAAATTTTCTTTCTTGAATGAGTCTCCAATCAACGAAACCTTTTTGTAGCCCTTTTAATAAGATTTCTGCCGTTCCCATATTCGTTGCAAGCGGAACGTGATAAACATCACATAAACGCACGAGGGCTGTGACGTCTGGTTCATGAGGTTGCGCAGTTAACGGATCGCGGAAGAAAAATACCATATCCATATCGTTGTTTGCAATCATCGCTCCAATTTGTTGATCGCCCCCTAATGGACCTGATCGGAAACACGTAACCTCTAATCCAACTTCTTCAATGATGCGGCGACCTGTTGTTCCTGTAGCATATAATTCATGTTGCTGTAATATTTCTTTATATGCAATGGCAAACTCGACAAGACTATCTTTTTTACGATCATGGGCAATTAATGCAATTTTCATATTCACTCATTCCAATCTTCCCGATTTATAAAATATTTTCCATTCCATAAACTAATTTGTCTAGTTCCATGACTTTTTCGACACAATACACAATGCCATCCATAAAGGATTCTCGGTTAAAGGAATCATGACGAATGGTTAATAATTGACCTTTTCCGCCAAAAATTACCTCTTGGTGAGCGACTAATCCAGGAAGGCGAACAGAGTGAATACGCATCCCTTCAAAATCTGCTCCTCTTGCACCTTTCATCGTTTCCTCTTCTAATGGATGTCCTTGTTTTTGCGCTTCTCTAACTTCTGCAATCATTTGAGCGGTTTTCTTTGCTGTACCAGAAGGAGCATCTAATTTGCGATCATGATGTAATTCGATAATTTCAACGTTAGGCAAATATTTTGCCGCTTCTTTTGCAAACTTCATCATTAACACAGCACCAATGGCAAAATTCGGTGCAATAATACAACCCGTTTTTTGTTCTTCGGCAAGCTGAATTAATTCCTCTAGTTGTTCGTCTGTAAATCCTGTAGTTCCAACAACTGGACGAACGTTATGTAAAAGAGATACCTTTACATGGTCATACACTGCTTGAGGACTTGTTAAATCAATTAATACATCAGGTTTTGTTTCTTCAATTAATTGTTTTAAATTCAAAAAAATCGGTACATCTAAATCGGGTGGGAACATTTCAAGTTCCGCAAGACTTTCTCCAACATGTTTGTAATCAAGAGCTGCTACTAACTCCATTCCTTCTTGATTGACAACAGTGTTGACAGCTTCCTTCCCCATTTTCCCTCTGCAACCTGCGATTGCTACTCTTATTGTCATTGGCATTCGTCCTTTCATATCATCAATGTTTATTTCTTCTTATAAGGTTTCAAATGGTACTTCTATTCCCCTACTTGCTAATGTCTTTACTCCTATTTTACTCGAATGTTTGCATCTAACAAAAAATTAAGTCGAATATTGTTATTATTAAAAGTTTATTATATTATCATATCACTCTTTCTTAACAATCGTAATGAAAAGGGCTTTAGTTGTCAAAAGTAGAAAAATAAAACATAATTAAAATGCAGTCTTGCCATAACGCCCTTTCTTCATAAGGAGGTAATAGATTGAAGGATATTAAAATCCAACAAATTATTGGAATTATTATAGGAACTGCCATTTTCAGTTTCGGTTTCGTCCATTTTAATATGTTAAATGAGCTGGGAGAAGGCGGATTTAGTGGAATTACTTTAATTCTATTTTTTACACTTAATTGGGATCCGGCAATTATGAACATCCTTTTAAATATTCCAATGTTTATTTTAGGTTGGAAATTGCTTGGACGTAAAGAGTTTTTCTACTCGGTTCTCGGCATCATAAGCGTTTCTGTATTTTTAAGAATTTTTCAAACCTATCAATTTCCGCTAGATTTGCACAACGATTTACTACTGGCGTCTTTATTTGCAGGAGTATTTGTAGGTGTCGGTTTAGGTATCATTTTTCGTTGTGGTGGGACTACTGGTGGCGTTGATATCATTGCCCGCCTTGCCAATAAATATATTGGTTGGAGCATGGGAAAAACGATGTTTCTATTCGACTCTTTAGTACTAGTTGCCTCTTGGTTAACTTTCTTAAGTTCCATCACAATGATGTATACGCTTGTGGCTGTATTTGTGGGAGCTAGAGTGATTGATATCGTTCAAGAAGGGGCATATTCTGCTAAAGGGGCATTCATTATTTCCAATAAACCAGATGAAATTGCAAAATCCGTAACTGAAAAAATGAATCGTGGAATCACAGTTTTTCATGCTTACGGATACTATACAAAGCAGTCAAGAGATGTGTTGTACTGCATCGTCAGTCGAAATGAAATCGTTCAACTAAAATCCATTATCCGTAAACTCGATCCAAATGCTTTCGTGTCGATTGTTGATGTAAAAGATGTAACAGGAGAAGGCTTCCGAATTGAAGAATAATAAAATGCTTTAGCCCTTTACTTGATTCCATTACATTCAGCTCGTACATTCAAAGGCTGTCTAGGTAAATCTGCTCCATAAGACAGCCTCAAAAAATGTCAAGTATATTAATGATCTTCTTCGAATTCGATTGAAATGCTCTCCTCTGTTGAATCTGATTCTTTAATATCTGAAATTCTAAAACCATCATACGTTTCTTCATCTTCATTATCTAAATAGCTTAAAGATAATTTAATGGAATATATTGCAAGACATAGAATAATAATGAAACCAAGAAACCCGAACAAAAACAGTTTCGAATAACTAATCTTCATCTTTCCCCTCCTGTTCAAGCCGATTTGCTATATCTTATTAATGAAAGGGAGGGCTTATTAATTTATTCATGGAAAATTTGAATTTTTTCTTACATATTTATTTGTTCAAGTTAAATGGAATCTTTGTCACCCCTATATTCCAACTAATTATTCTTCTAAAAAGCAAAAAGGCGAATTGGCATTTGACCAACTCGCTCTTTACAGTTCATTAATCTTCATTAGAACTCATATTTGTAAATATTAAAATTAAACGCAATAGCTCTAGTACAGCCACTGCAGCTGCTGCAACATAAGTTAATGCTGCTGCACTTAATACTTTTCTTGCGCCACGTTCTTCATCATTGTTAATAATTCCTAATTGAATGACTTCATTCATAGCGCGTTTCGACGCATCAAATTCCACTGGTAATGTTACAAGTTGGAACAATACGCCGGCACCAAGTAAAATAATACCTAATAAAAGCATATTGGCACTGTACGAAATAATACCGATTAGTACAAAAATCCAAGATAAACTAGATGAGAAGTTTGCAACTGGTACAAGTTTTGAACGTAAAGTTAAAAAAGAGTATGCTTCTTTATGTTGAACAGCGTGTCCGCATTCGTGGGCAGCTACTGCAATTGCAGCCAATGAATCATTATGATAGTTATCTTCAGATAATGCCACTGTTTTTGTCATCGGGTTATAGTGATCGGATAAAACACCTTGTGTTGGAACGACGCGAACATCATAAAGTCCATGACTATCTAAAATCATTCGCGCTACTTGAGCACCTGTTAAGCCTTTTGACGCATGTACACTTGAAAAACGTTTATAAGTGTTTCGAACTTTAAATTGTGCATAAATTGGTAATAATAAAATGATTAGAAAGTATAGAATATACATCCTGTTGACTTTAGTCCCCTTTCCTACTGTTCATCTTACTTTTTATTCTAATTATTTATTAAATTATATGCAAATAATTACGCTTCTTTAAAGAATAATAGGAAATAGCTATGCAGGCAATTGATAACCAAAATGTGAAATATCCAATATGGTTGGCATATTTGTATAAACTGCTGTACGTTGGCATTTGTCCATATACATAATCGATGACATCATTATGCAAAGTCCAGATAGCAGCTATGGCAATATGAATGTTTGTAAAGCGGTATTTCTGCATATATAGAATTCCTTCAACTGCCATCATACCATGAGAAATTACCAACATCCATCCTGCAACCCCAATTGAACCTATCTCCATCAATGTTAGTATATTCATCACTACTGCCCATATACCGTATTTCACTAACGTTATTAATGCAAGAGCTTCGATTAATTTAAAGTTCGTGCCCAATAACCAGCCTATAATAGCTAAACAGAAAAATAAGCTCGCAGTAGGGCTATCCGGTACAAAAATGAGAAATTGTGGTGCCGTTCTTGAAAGTTGAGGAATATACCAAATATATCCGTAGATGGTACCTAAGAAATTAACAATGAATAACAAAGTTAAAAAGGTGCGATGTTGTAACACGTACGTAAACTGCGGCAATAAGGTTTTCATTGTGTTTCTCCTTTTTGAAAAAATAGGCATATATGGTTATTATTTTTCATAAGTAATAATACCAAATATGACAGCAGATTGTGAATTATTTTCGAATTTTATATACATACGCCATAAAGAAAAAAGGAGCTAGCATAATAACTAACTCCCTTCAAAAACATTATTCTTCTTTTAATGACGCAATAAATTCTGCTAATGTTTTTAATTCTTCATCCGTACCAGAGAATTGTCCTGGAGGCATTGCACCACGGCCATTTCGAATTACTTCTTCAACTTCTTCAGCTGTTAGTTCATTACCTAATAACATAGGGTTTGAACCAACACCTGTTAAATCACCGCCGTGACAAGCAACACAAGTTTGTTGAGATTGGAAGATTTGATAGCCTTCAGAATTCTCATCAATTTCAATATCTGGTACTAGTCCTAAATCTTTTGGTGTAATTTGACCTTGAGCTTTTGAAGCTTCCCAGTCATGGTTTACAACAGACTCCCATGTTAAATAGAACATTGAAGCTACTACCAATAACATAATTGCAGTTGGAATTGGTCGTTTTGATGGACGACGCTCAGGACCTTTATCTAACCAAGGCATTAATAATAATGCTGCAACAGCAAGTCCTGGCATAACAATTGCACCGATAACGTTATAGTCACCAGAAGCAAATGAATATTTTAATAATTGATATAAGAATAAGAAATACCAGTCTGGTAATGGAATATAACCTGTATCAGTTGGATCAGCTGGACGCTCTAATGGTGATGGGTGAGCGACTGTTAAAATCAAATAACCGATAAGGAAAACAGAACCAACCATCCATTCTTTTAATAAGAAGTCTGGCCAGAAGGCTTCTGTTTTACCTGGATATTCGGAATAATCTTTCGGCTTATTCGGCATTCGGTTTGAGGCCTTAACGCGAGAGTCGCCGACGAATTTCATTCCTTTTCCTTTATGCATTTTGTCCCCTCCTTAAGGAAATATTAATGGCTAAATATGTAGTAAATACTACAATGGGCCAGATATCCCTTGTCTACGAATCATGATAAAGTGAGCAGCAAGCAATGCAAGTAAGCATGCTGGTAAGAAGAATACATGAATCGCAAAGAATCTAGTTA
>SMEK01000659.1_pt1 | contig 11826 bp, 11 predicted proteins | sample 2456371 | NCBI WGS metagenome assembly SMEK01 (sample SAMN10132590, study PRJNA489261) | soil metagenome | isolation source: day1 antibiotic-loamy sand soil ammended with composted manure from dairy... | place: USA | collected 2015-04-01
GTGAAACTGATAAACCATTCATGATGCCAGTAGAGGACGTATTCTCTATCACTGGTCGTGGTACAGTTGCTACTGGTCGTGTAGAACGCGGTCAAGTTAAAGTTGGTGACGAAGTAGAAATCATCGGTTTAGCTGATGAGCCAACAAAAACAACTGTAACAGGTATCGAAATGTTCCGTAAATTACTTGACTATGCTGAAGCTGGTGACAACATCGGTGCTTTATTACGTGGTATTTCACGTGACGAAGTTCAACGCGGTCAAGTATTAGCAAAACCAGGCTCAATTACACCACACACAGCTTTCAAAGCACAAGTTTACGTATTATCTAAAGAAGAAGGTGGACGCCATACTCCATTCTTCTCTAACTATCGTCCACAATTCTACTTCCGTACTACAGACGTAACTGGTGTAATCACTTTACCAGAAGGTGTAGAAATGGTTATGCCTGGCGATAACATCGAAATGACTGTAGAATTAATCTCTCCTATCGCGATTGAAGAAGGTACTAAATTCTCTATCCGTGAGGGTGGACGTACTGTAGGAGCAGGTTCTGTATCTGAAATCATTAAATAATAAACGTAAATAGCTTACGATTGAACCATCTTGTAGTTTATCTACAAGATGGTTTTTTTATTTTTTCTATAGCTAAAGTGAATATTGTTTATTCAAAATATGTATTTCATTTATATGCTCTCTCCCCCTTATAATATTATTAAGAAGATTTTGGAATCTTCAAAATCATTGTTCGAATTATTGAGGGGGATGCGGTATTATGGCAAATTACGTTACAGTGGGGAATTTACAAGTAGAAAAAGTGTTATACGATTTTGTAAATGAGCAAGTTTTGCCTGATGTAGAAGTAAATAAAGATGAATTTTGGGCAGGATTTGATACATTAATTCATGACTTAACGCCGGAAAATAAAGAACTTCTTGAAAAGCGAAGAGAATTAGAAGAGGCAATTCATAACTGGCATAAAGAAAATAAAGATCACTTTCATTTCGATCAATATAAAAAATTCCTTGAAGATATCGGCTACATTGAACCGAAAGTAGAAGACTACCATATTACAACTGAAAACGTTGACGAAGAAATTTCGTTTCAAGCTGGTCCTCAATTAGTTGTACCAGTAAACAATGGACGTTATGCTCTGAACGCTGCCAATGCTCGTTGGGGAAGCCTTTACGATGCATTATACGGTACTGATGCCATTAGCGAGGAAGATGGAGCGGAGAAAGGAAACAGCTACAATCCAGTTCGTGGCCAGAAAGTAATTGAATATTCGAAGAAGTTTTTAGATCAAGCAGTTCCTTTAAAAGATGCAACTCATTTAGATGTTACAAAATATGCGATTGTAAACGGAAAGCTAGTTGCTACACTTTCAAATGGCAATGAAACAGGACTTGTGGATGAATCAAAAGCTGTGGGGTATAACGGGTCGCCAGAAGAACCTTCTGTTGTTCTATTAAAGAATAATGACCTGCACATTGAAATTGTAATCGATCGAAATCATCCTGTAGGAAAATCAGATCCGGCTGGTATTAAGGACATTATTTTAGAATCAGCTGTGACGACAATAATGGACTGTGAGGACTCTGTTGCTGCAGTTGATGCAGAAGATAAAGTAGAAGTATACAGCAACTGGTTAGGATTAATTAGAGGAGATTTATCAGCTACTTTTGAAAAAGGTTCGAAAATAATGACTCGTACGTTAAATCCTGACCGCACGTATAAAGGGGTTAACGGTGAAGACATTACATTACCAGGTCGCTCATTAATGTTTGTCCGCAATGTAGGCCACTTAATGACAACAAACGCCATTTTAGATAAAAATGGAGAAGAAATCCCAGAAGGAATTATGGATGGTGTCATTACGAGCTTAATTGCTAAACTTGATATATTAGGTAAAACAAAATACAAAAATTCGAAAAAAGGCTCTATTTATATTGTAAAACCAAAAATGCACGGTTCAAAAGAAGTAGCATTTACAAACAAATTATTTGGTAGAATTGAAGATTTAATTGGGCTTGAGCGTTACACATTAAAGGTTGGTGTAATGGATGAAGAACGTCGTACGTCTCTAAACTTAAAAAATTGCATTAAAGAAGTAAAAGAACGGATTGTCTTCATTAACACGGGATTCTTAGATAGAACAGGTGATGAAATTCATACATCAATGGAAGCAGGTCCAATGATTCGCAAAAATGAAATGAAATCTTCTGTTTGGTTAAATGCATATGAAAGATCAAATGTATTCGTAGGATTAAATTGCGGTTTACAAGGCCGTGCCCAAATTGGTAAAGGAATGTGGGCAATGCCTGACTTAATGGCTGCAATGCTAGAGCAAAAAATCGCTCATCCAAAAGCAGGAGCCAATACAGCTTGGGTACCATCACCAACAGCTGCAACGTTGCATGCCATCCACTATCATTTAGTAGATGTAAAAGAAGTTCAAAGAGGTATTACTGACTTTGAAGATTTACAAGATGATATTCTTCAAATTCCTGTAGAGAAAAATCCAAACTGGAGCCCAGAAGAAATTCAAGAAGAGTTGGACAACAACTGTCAAGGAATTTTAGGATACGTAATTCGCTGGGTAGAACAAGGAGTTGGATGTTCAAAAGTACCAGACATTAACGATATTGGATTAATGGAAGACCGTGCAACACTTCGTATTTCCAGCCAACATATCGCAAACTGGCTACATCATGGAATTGTGACAAAAGAACAAGTGTATGAAACGCTTAAACGTATGGCTGTAGTGGTGGATAAACAAAATGCTGATGATCCAAACTATCGCCCAATGGCTCCAAACTTCGAAGAGTCTGTTGGTTTCCAAGCAGCTTGCGACCTCATTTTCAAAGGATATGAGCAACCAAATGGTTATACTGAACCAATCCTTCATAAGCGACGCCTTGAAGCGAAACAAAAATATGGCGTTGTAAGTACAAACTAATTATAAAAAGACATCCCTTCCAAAATAGATAAGAATTTTGGAAGGATGTCTTTTTTATTTCGTAATAAATTGCTGGGCTAATTCAATAAATTCTCTTACAGCGAAAGATAAATATTTATTCTTTTTCCAAGTCAATCCTAACTCTAGAAAAAGATTTTCATGTTTGAAAGGAATTGAAACAATTTTTTCATTTTGAAGTTTTTCACATATTTTTTTTGGAAGTAACGCAATCCCTACTTTAGCAGCCACCATCTCAACGATTAAATCTTTCTGTGATGATTCACAAGCTATTGTAGGGTAGAACCCATTTTTTGAACATTCTTCTATAATGCGATCGTACAATGTAAAATCTTTGCGATATATAATAAAATCTTCTTTCTCTAACCGGGACATTTCAACGGATGACAATGTAGCAAGTGGATGGTCTTTATGAACAATTAACATTAACGGATCTTTTAATATACTAATAGATTCTAATTGATCGTTTGGAGCACATAAATTACAAATGAGTCCTATATCCAATTCTCCTTCTTCTACCCCTTGCCGAATTTTTTTCGTCCCAACTTCCGTTAGTTTAATTTCAATATAAGGATACTTTTCTTTATATAAACTAATTAATTTTGAAAAAAACTCCACACCTACAATCGGTGGAATTCCAATACGAATTTCTCCTTTTTTCAACTCCATTAAATCCGTTAATTCTGAACGTAAATTTTTAAAGGCGGCTAATACATGTTGCGCATTTGCTAATACCGCCTTTCCTGCATCCGTCAACTCCAATTGTTTTGAAGAACGGTAAAATAAAGGTACACCGAGTTCGGCTTCTAAATTTTGAATGGCTTTACTAATGGATGGTTGTGATACGTGTAAAGTGGAAGCAGCTTTCGTGAAACTCAAATGTTTGGCTACTTCTGTAAAATACTCGATTTGGCGGATGTCCACTACAAACATCTCCTTTTTACGCACTATTTGTTCTTTGTTCCATTATACTAATTTACATACATATTTCTCATAAAAAGAGAATAAAATTGATTTTCTTAAACAAAGTGCAAAATATATTACAATATAATATAAAAATTTTATGTATGTGAAAGGATGAAAGGATGAAAATATTTTTAATAGAGGACGATCAATCCATTTTCAATTCAATAAGGGAACGTTTTAACCAATGGTCGATGGAAGTAGTAGGACCAAAAGATTTTCAACAAGTGCTAGATGATTTTTTAAACGTGCAGCCACATCTAGTCATCATTGATATTCAACTCCCCGCATTTGATGGTTTTCATTGGTGCCGTGAAATTCGTGCCATCTCAAAAGTGCCAATTCTAATTTTATCATCTAGAGACCATCCAATGGATATGGTAATGGCTATGCAAATGGGGGCGGATGATTTTGTGCAAAAACCTTTTCATATGGAAGTATTGCTAGCAAAAGTACAGGCGATATTAAGAAGAACTTATGATTATGGGGAGAATATGCAACATGTTGTGAGATGGAATGGTGCAATTATTGATTATGACAGAGGAACCATTCAATACGGTGAGAAAGTGATAGAATTGACGAAAAACGAATTGTTTATTTTGAAGACATTATTAGCTTCTGTTGACAAAATTGTTTCTCGTGATGAGCTAATGCGTAAATTATGGGATGACGAGCGATTTGTGAATGATAATACGTTAACGGTCAATGTCAATCGATTGCGACAGCGATTAGATGAAATTGGTTTATCGGAAACCATTGTAACGAAAAAAGGACTTGGCTACATGGCGGTGACAAAATGATTGGACTATTTTTAAAAGAAAGAAGATCGTGGATTTTATTCTTCCTGTTTATGCAAATATGGCTGAATGGATTGTTTTTCATCGATAGCGGCATATCAAATATATCCATCATATATGTAAACATCATGAATCTTTTATTCTTTCTTCTTTTCTTAATTTGGCGTTATGGAAGAGAAACAAAGCAGCTAAAAGCTATCTATGAGCAACCAATCAATAAAGAGCTACTTTCTCCTTTCCAGCGAAAGTACATGGAACATTTGCAACAACAATATGAAGAAATAGATTATAGACTTCATCAAATAAAAATGGAAATGCTTGAACAGCAAGATCAGATGCTGGCGTGGGTGCATGAAATGAAATCGCCGATGACTGCCATGAAATTAATCGTGGAACAAGTAGAACCTTATGCGTTAAGAGAGAAGATTGAAAAAGAATGGGTTCGCATATTTTTGTTGCTTGATCAAAAAATCCATGAAACAAGGCTTTCAACGATTGAAAAAGATAACCGGCTGGAAAAGGTTTGTTTGGAAACAGTCGTTCATCAACAAATTAAAGATTTTCGTTCATGGTGTATTGAAAAAGGGATTGGTGTTGAAACGAAGAATTTGCAAAAGACCGTGACAACAGATGCCAAATGGCTTGGGTTCATTATTCGCCAAATCTTTTCTAATGCAGTGAAGTACAGCCATGACAATAGTGAAATTCACATATTTACAACCCGGAATCAAGAGGGGCATCTATTATTACATATACAAGACTTCGGAGTTGGGATTCGAGCTGAAGACTTGCCCCGTATTTTCCAACGGTCCTATACAGGAACGATCGGAAGGGAAACAATCGCTGCGACAGGGATGGGTCTATACTTGGCAAAGGAAGCGGCTGAAAAACTTGGGCTTACGCTGAAGGTAGATTCACAAGTGGGTGCCGGCACAACTTTTACAATCCAATTTCCTCTTGAAAATCAATACATTCAATCTTATGGTATGTGACAAAATTGTCATTTACCATTTTTTATTTGTCACGAAAATCGAACGATTGTAAGGTACTGAAAGGGTACAATTTAGTAAGGAATCAATACAAGGGGTTGACGAAATGGCTGTTTTAGTGGCAAGAAAAATAAGAAAAACCTATGGAAAACGTACGTTACAACAAGAAGTGTTAAAAGGGATTGACCTGGAAGTACATGAAGGAGAATTCGTTGGTATCATGGGGCCATCCGGTTCGGGTAAAACAACTTTATTAAATGTCCTTTGTTCCATAGATTATCCGACAGAAGGAATTGTTGAAATCAACGGGAAACCGTTACAAAAGATGAAAGAACGGGATTTGGCAAAATTTCGCCGGGAACATTTAGGGTTCATCTTTCAAGATTATAATTTGCTTGATACGTTAACGGTAAAAGAGAATATTCTGCTGCCGTTATCTGTTGGCAAAGTATCAAAAAACGCGGCAGAGAAGCGTTTAGCAATGCTCGTCGAATATTTAGGAATCAAAGACATTTTAAGTAAATATCCGAATGAAATATCCGGGGGACAAAAGCAGAGAACATCTGCTGCAAGAGCTCTTATTACTGAACCATCTATCGTTTTTGCCGATGAGCCGACAGGGGCGCTTGATTCTAAAGCGGCGACGGCATTACTGACAAATTTGGAAAACATCAATAAGGAAAGAGGAGCAACCATCATGATGGTGACCCACGATGCAGTGGCAGCAAGCTTCTGTAGTCGAGTGTTGTTCTTGAAAGACGGTCAAATTTATACGGAGCTCTATAAAGGGGATAAAACGAGACAGGCGTTTTTCCAAGATATTTTGAATACCCAAAGAGTGCTTGGCGGTGATGGATATGACGTTAACTAATTTAGTTTTTAAAAGTATGAAGAAGAACATAAAGCATTATTACTTATACTTCTTTGCATTAATTTTTAGTGTGACCCTTTGCTTTTCGTTCATCACCATACACTATAACCCTTCTGTTACCGCGGCGTTGGAAGCAAGCGGTACCGCAACGGCAGGTTTTGAATCCATTACGTATGTTTTATATTTTATTTTGATTTTTTTTATTCTTTACGCGAACCAATTATTTATGAAACGCCGCAGTAAAGAAATTGGCTTATATCAATTAATCGGAATGACTAAAGGTTTGATCTTTCGGTTATTATTGATTGAAAATGTAGTATTGTTCACGTTGGCTGTAGGAATCGGGATGGTTTGGGGATTTTTAACTTCTCGTTTTTTTGCGATGATTTTAATGAAGTTAATGTTAAACGACGCAATTGTCAGTTTATCTTTTTCCATGACTGCTTTTTCAAAATCGATCATTATTTTTGCTCTTCTATTAGTGGTGGTCTTGATTCAAATTTTTATTATGATTCGGAAAGCATCGCTGTTATCGCTATTTAATGCAGCAAAAAAAGCCGATGAACGAATTAAAAAGTTCAGCATTTTCCATATGATTATGGGAATCATAGGAATTGGTTTAATTGCATATGGGTATTACGATTCTACAAGATTGTTCAGCGTGGAGGGTGCCACAACAAACAACTTGTTGGTCAATATGTTGCTTATTCTAGGTTCAACAATTTTAGGCACCTATTTATTTTTCCGATATTCCGTGGCACTTATCATGAACTTAATCCGGAAAAGCAAAAAGGGACATTTAAAAATAACAGATGTTTTAGGTGTTACAACAATTATGCACCGCATGAAGGGAAATGCTAGTTCTCTTACATTGATTACTGTGTTGACAGGATTAGCCGTCGGGATTATGACGCTGTCTTATATTTCTTACTACTCTTCAGAATCCAATGCAAAACAATCTTCTCCATTTGATTATATCTTACTTAATAATAACGGAAATGATTTTTTAGAACAGCTAAAGGCAGAAGGAATTGAATATGAAAAAACAACTTTTCATATTTCTAACGTAAATATTAAAATGTCTGATTTATTTAATTTAGATGAAAAAAATGCTGAGTATATAAATGTCAATCAAGAGGTGGTAACAGCTGCCGTTCCTCTATCAGATTACAAAAAAATAAATCCGGATGTCCATTTGAAAGATGGGGAAATCATGATGACAAGCTACTCAAATGTATTATCTAAATTACTGCCGTTGGAAAGCAAAAAGAAAATTAATGTAAAAACAAGTGAGAAGAATTACTCTTTATTTATTAAAGAAGTAAGAGAGGATGAATTTTTTCTATCAGTGTTAGCAAGTGATAGTTCGCCTGTGTTGATTGTGAAAGATGAATTATTTCATGAATTAGAAAAAGCTCAAAACCCTGCTATTTCAACTCAAATTGGTATTAATTTAGCAAAAGAAAAAGACCGAGAAAGGGCAGAGATAATATTTAAGAACTTGAGGGAAAGTAATGTCATTCAATATGCAAATCTAAAAACTTATAAAGAATATTACGATGAGAATATAGCTATTAGTGGAATGAGTATTTTTGTAACAGGATTTTTGGGATTGGCATTTTTATTGACAACAGGAAGCATTCTTTACTTTAAACAAATGGGTGAAGCGGAAGATGAAAGAGATTCCTATACAATTTTGCGGAAAATCGGATTTTCCAATGGTGAGTTAATGCGCGGAATTTATGTAAAACAATTGTTTAACTTCGGCATGCCGCTTATGATTGGACTTCTTCACAGTTACTTTGCAGTGAAATCCGGCTGGTGGCTGTTTGGTTCAGAGATGACTACGCCAATGATGATTATCAACATATTCTATGTAGCGATGTACACGGTATTTGGCATATTATCTGTTTTGTATTATAAAAAAATAGTAAAAGAAGCATTATAAAGATAGGAAACAATTAAATAGGGAGAGATTAATTTTTAGACTCCATGATCAAGTGGTTGGCAAAATCTTTTGGCCGACCACTTTTTTTCGCATTCATCTTAATTGCTGCAAAGTATTTTTGTTAGTTAAAAAATATGTTCCTATTTATAATAGGAAACATGTTTAATTTTATGAAAGGGCAGCTATATATTTTAATGTAAGGTAGCGGGGAATTTTCAGAATTTTATTGGAGTTGATTTATATAATCTCCTCTTATATACTATAAAACAGTTTAGGGAGTGCAAAACTTGAAAGACCAATAAAATTCGAGAAAACACTTGCTAACAACTATTTTATTGTATATAATGTTGAATGTTGGTCTTTGACTGCGATGAAGCGGGAGGTTGCCGACACACCCGGCCGCTTTGCCATGGCGAGTGTGTGGGAAATTTCCGTGGAGAATGTCTAGTAATTAGGCGATAAAGGAGGGAAAATAATGGCAAAACAAAAGATTCGTATTCGTTTAAAAGCGTATGATCACAGAGTATTAGATCAATCCGCTGAAAAAATTGTTGAAACTGCTAAACGTTCAGGCGCAAGTGTATCAGGTCCGATTCCGTTACCAACGGAAAAAACTGTGTACACAATCCTTCGAGCTGTTCACAAGTATAAAGATTCACGCGAACAATTCGAAATGCGCACTCACAAACGTTTAATCGACATCATTAACCCAACTCCTCAAACAGTTGATGCGTTAATGAAACTTGATTTACCGTCTGGCGTTGACATCGAAATCAAACTTTAATAGTAAAATAAAACTTTTAATTATCACAGGAGGTGTGACAAATGACCAAAGGAATCTTAGGTAGAAAAATCGGTATGACGCAAGTTTTTGCTGAGAACGGCGATTTAATACCAGTAACAGTAATTGAAGCAACTCCAAACGTTGTACTTCAAAAGAAAACTGTTGAAAACGATGGCTACGAAGCAATCCAACTTGGTTTCGAAGATAAGCGCGAAAAGCTTGCTAACAAACCGGAAAAAGGACACGTAGCAAAAGCGAATACTGCTCCTAAGCGCTTCATTCGTGAAATTCGTGGAGTAAACTTAGATGAGTATGAAGTTGGTCAAGAAGTCAAAGTAGATATTTTCGCAGAAGGCGATTGGGTAGATGTAACAGGAGTAACAAAAGGGAAAGGGTTCCAAGGTGTAATTAAACGCCACGGCCAATCTCGTGGACCAATGTCTCACGGTTCTCGTTACCACCGTCGTCCAGGTTCAATGGGACCTATTGCTCCAAACCGAGTATTTAAACAAAAAGCTTTACCTGGTCAAACTGGTGGAGATACAGTAACTATCCAAAACTTACAAATTGTTAAAGTGGATACTGAACGTAACTTACTACTAGTAAAAGGTAATGTTCCTGGTTCTAAAAAATCTTTAGTAACAGTAAAAGCAGCTGTTAAAAAATCTAACTAATTTCTTGAAGAAAGGAGGAAACAGGAATGACAAAGGTAACTGTACTTAGTCAAACAGGTGCTTCTGTTGGAGAAATCGAATTGAATGATGAGATTTTCGGTATCGAACCAAACGAAGCAGTATTATTCGACGCAGTAATCGCTCAACGCGCATCTCTACGTCAAGGTACACATAAAGTAAAAAACCGCTCTGAAGTTTCTGGTGGTGGTAGAAAACCATGGCGCCAAAAAGGAACAGGTCGTGCTCGTCAAGGATCTATCCGTTCTCCACAATGGCGTGGTGGTGGTACTGTATTCGGACCACAACCAAGAAGCTATAGCTATAAATTACCTAAAAAAGTTCGTCGTTTAGCTCTTAAATCTGCATTATCTGCTAAAGTGAACGAGCAAAACTTCCTAGTGTTAGATGCATTGAAATTAGATGCACCTAAAACAAAAGACTTCAAAGAAATTTTAGGTAACTTAAAAATCGATTCAAAAGCATTATTTGTTACAGCTGAATTAGATGAAAACGTGGCATTATCCGCACGTAACATCCCAGGCGTAACAGTTTTAACAGCTTCTGGAATCAACGTTCTTGATTTATTAGGTCATGACAAAGTTGTATTCACGAAAGCTGCAGTAGAAAAAGTTGAGGAGGTGCTTGGATAATGGATGCACGTGATGTAATTAAACGTCCTGTCATTACTGAGCGTTCTTCTGAACTGATGGCTGATAAAAAGTACACTTTCGAAGTTGATCTTCGTGCGAACAAAACACAAGTGAAAGATGCAGTAGAAGAAATCTTCGGCGTAAAAGTGGCTAAAGTCAACATCATGAACTACAAAGGTAAAGTAAAACGTGTAGGTAAATTCCAAGGATTAACAAACAGACGTCGTAAAGCAATCGTAACATTAACACCTGATAGCAAAGAAATTGAATTATTCGATTTCTAATTGTAAAATGAGTTCGTTTTGACATTTAAAGAAGGAGGGAAACAACATGGCGATTAAAAAGTATAAACCAACCTCAAATGGTCGTCGTAACATGACATCATTTGACTTTGCGGAAATCACAACGGATAAACCGGAAAAATCATTATTAGCGCCTTTAAAACGCAAAGCTGGTCGTAACAACCAGGGTAAAATTACTGTTCGTCATCACGGTGGTGGACATAAACGCCAATACCGTATCATCGATTTCAAACGTGATAAAGATGGCATTCCAGGACGCGTTGCTACAATCGAATACGATCCAAACCGTTCTGCTAACATCGCATTAATTAACTATGTTGATGGTGAAAAACGTTATATTATTGCACCAAAAGGATTAAAAGTAGGTCAAGAAATTATTTCTGGTCCAGATGCTGATATTAAAGTAGGTAATGCTTTACCATTAGCAAACATCCCAATGGGTACTACAGTTCACAATATCGAATTAAAACCAGGTAAAGGTGGACAATTAGTACGCTCTGCTGGTGCATCTGCGCAAGTACTTGGACGTGAAGGAAAATACGTAATCGTACGTCTTCAATCTGGTGAAGTTCGTTTAGTATTAGCTACTTGCCGCGCAACAATCGGTCAAGTGGGTAACGAATCTCACGAATTAGTAAACATCGGTAAAGCGGGTCGTTCTCGTTGGTTAGGTAAACGCCCTACAGTTCGCGGTTCTGTAATGAACCCTAATGATCACCCACACGGTGGTGGTGAAGGTAAAGCACCAATCGGTCGCAAATCACCAATGACACCATGGGGTAAACCAGCTCTTGGATACAAGACACGTAAGAAACGTAATAAATCTGATAAATTAATTATTCGTGGACGTAAAAAATAATGTGATAAAGCTA
>SMEK01000660.1_pt1 | contig 11825 bp, 12 predicted proteins | sample 2456371 | NCBI WGS metagenome assembly SMEK01 (sample SAMN10132590, study PRJNA489261) | soil metagenome | isolation source: day1 antibiotic-loamy sand soil ammended with composted manure from dairy... | place: USA | collected 2015-04-01
CCGCTGAAGCTGACGCAGAGATTCGCCGGTCAACGTGCTTCGGAGTCAGCACCGATGGTAGTTGAGGGGTCTTAGGGTGTTGAGAAAAAATATCGCTTGAGACAGTTAATACTTAAAATTTAATATGCATGAAACAATAAAAAACTAAGTTATAATGGAATATATTAGTTATTAATAAAATCTTTTATTGGTATCCGATTGAAAATTTTTAGTTTATCCACAGTGATAAATAATTTAGAATAATAAGGTGATTAACATGAAAAAAACACTTTATCCTGCAATTTTTGCGGCTATTACTGTGTTTTTAGTTAATGTGAACATTGTATATATTAATAATGATTTATCATAAAAAATCAAAATAATAGTAAATATGTTAGCAGCAACAATCGGAGCAATTTTAGGTGCAGTTGTTGTAAAAAGAGAAACAAGAATAGATAAATCAAAATGAATCCTTTCCATGAAACCTTTTGTATAATTAATTTGAACATTATGCAAAAATGACTAGTATGTATGAAGAAATTTTACTGAAAATCATGGAATCAAGGTAAAAATAAAATGAAATTTAAAATAGGAGAGAGAACATGATTTCACTAATTGTAGCACATGACAATAATCGAGTAATTGGATATAAAAATCAAATGCCTTGGCATTTACCTGGGGACTTAAAATATTTTAAAGAAAAAACAATGGGAAAACCAATTATTATGGGGAGAAAAACATTTGAATCTATCGGACGGCCTTTGCCTGGGAGAAGAAATATTGTGATAACTAGAAACAAAGAATATACTCATGAAGGGATTGAAGTGGTTTCAAGTTTCGATGAAGCATTGAAACTTGCGGGTGATGCTCAGGAGATCATGGTTATCGGCGGAGAACAAATCTTTAAACTTGCATTGCCGATTGCAGATCGATTGTATATTACACTTATTAATCATGAATTTAAAGGTGATACATACTTTCCGGCATACGGTGAAGAATGGAAAATCGTTTCATCAAGTGAAGTTTTTAAAGCCGATGAAGGATATACGTTTCAATATTTAGTTTATGAAAAAAAATAACCAGATGATTAAAGGAGCGTCTAAGAATTTGGCGCTCTTTTTGTAATTATGAAATTGTCAATTATCAAAATGGAACTTCAAAAAATCTACTTCTGAATAATATTTAATAATAGTATCTGTTAGTTTTCTAATATACTTTTCGTTTTACGATGTACTTTAACAAGTACATACTCTTTCCTCCACATTTGAGTAATAGCAATGAAACGTTCTCAACTTTTTGAACATAATGTTTTCATCTGCTTATTTCATTCCCTCATTTTCAGGTGTAGTAATATACCAAATAGAAACACCTACAACTTCAATTTTTCCCATTTTTCTATTGCTCCTTTTGGAGTGATATTGTCGATTGAAAAGAGTGGATAAGAAATTTATTGAACAAAATGATTGAAAGAAATATAATAAAAACAATTGAAAACAATCTTAATTTTTTCAAAATTTTCTCCTTCGTGTTTTAATTTTCTTCTTTAGGGTATTAAGGAATTTGATTCATCCATGACGGTGATGGTATGATTTTCACTATTTCATCATACATCATCATTAGTTTTGGAATGGAAACGTTTTTCAGAATATTAATATAATAATTTATTTTTCTAATAAAAATTTAGTATAAAACTATTCTATTACACATATTTTTAAAATATAGATATATTTAGTTGCTAAAAAGATAAAGGAGGACTCACAACATGTCAAAAGTTTTTACATCTTTTGATGAAGCCATCCAAGACTTGAAAGATGGGGATACCATTATCGTTGGTGGATTTGGATTATGTGGCATCCCTGAAAAAGCGATTGAAGCCATTTTAAGAAAGGGAACAAAAAATTTAACGGTTGTCAGCAATAACTGTGGAGTAGATGATTGGGGACTTGGATTGCTGCTTGCTAATAAGCAAATCTCTAAAATCATCGCTTCCTATGTAGGGGAAAATAAAACCTTTGAACAACAATTTTTAAATGGGGAAATTGAAGTTGAATTAACACCTCAAGGTACACTAGCAGAAAGAATTCGTGCTGGAGGTGCCGGTATTCCAGCATTCTATACAGCAACAGGAGTTGGGACACCTATTGCAGAAGGAAAGCCAACAAAAGTATTTGATGGAAAAACGTATATCGAAGAAAGAGCAATCGTGGGTGATTTTGCATTTGTAAAAGCATGGAAAGGCGATAAATTAGGAAACTTAGTTTACCGGAAAACAGCAAGAAACTTTAATCCTTTAGCTGCAATGGCTGGAAAAATTACGATTGCAGAGGTAGAAGAACTGGTTGAAGTAGGGGAATTAGATCCTGATCAAATTCATACGCCTAGCGTCTACGTTCAACGTATTTTAGTTGGCGACCACTACGAAAAACGGATTGAAAGAAAGACAACGCGAAAAAAAGAGGAGGTTTATTAAGATGACTCTCACAACTAGAGAGAAAATTGTGAAACGCGCTGTGAAAGAAATAAAAGATGGCATGAATGTTAATCTTGGTATCGGTATGCCGACGCTTGTCGCCAATGAAATTCCAAGCGATTATCAAGTTTTATTACAATCTGAAAATGGTTTACTTGGTATTGGTCCATATCCGACAGAGGATGAAGTGGATCCGGATTTAATAAATGCAGGTAAAGAAACGGTAACTGCTGTAAAAGGCGCAGCATTTTTTGATAGTGCTGAATCCTTTGCCATGATTCGCGGTGGACATATTGATTTAGCGATTTTAGGTGGAATGGAAGTGTCTGAAAAGGGTGATTTGGCTAACTGGATGATTCCAGGAAAAATGGTAAAAGGAATGGGCGGTGCGATGGATTTAGTGCAAGGGGCGAAACGCGTCGTTGTAATCATGGAGCACTTGTCCAAAAAAGGAGAGCCAAAAGTACGAAAAGAATGTACTTTGCCGCTTACAGGTCAAGGTGTAGTGGACCGTTTAATTACGGAATTAGCTGTATTTGATTTCACGGAAGAAGGAATGGTTTTAATAGAAAAATCAAAGGACATTTCCTTGGAAGAATTAAAGAGCAAAACAGAAGCTGAATATAGCATTTCACCAAATCTTATAGAGTGGTAAAAAATTTTTTGTTGAAATTTATATGTTTTATGTCATAAAATTCTAAGAAAATAAATATATTTCTATTAGCGCTTGGTTCAAACGTGAAACCGAAAGGCGGAAAAAAATGAAAAAATCAGTTAAAGAACGAATTTTAGAAACTTCATTGCACTTATTTCAGGAACATGGTTATCACGGAGTCACGGTAGATAAAATCGTCTTAGAAGCGGGAACATCGAAAGGCGGATTTTATCACAATTATAAGTCAAAAGATGAGTTGCTATATGAAATCCATGATGTATTTATTTCCTATGTGATAGAAAAAGCGGAACTTTCCTACACGGAGAATAAAACGCCGATTTCTAGATTATCCGCCATACTGAATTCATTCATTAAAGTTTTTGACATGTATAAACCGTACATTACAGTTTTTTACGAAGAAAGCGCTTATCTAAATCATGAATTTAAACAAGTTATCAATGAAAAACGAGATCGCTATCGAAAGTTGCTTGAAAAGGTGATTGTTGAAGGCCAAGAAAGTGGAGATTTTCGAAATGAATTGCCAGCCAATATTGTAACAATGGCGATAATCGGCATGATCAATTGGACTTACAAATGGTTTAAGCAAGATGGACCAATGACTATGGAAGAAATTACAGCCATTTTCAAAGATTTAATCCTCCGCTCAATTGTCACAGAGCAAGGATTGGTTGAAGCTAAACAATTAAATCAATTAATAGAATAACCATAGGTCAAAAACAAACCGACTAGTCGGTTTTAAAAATAGGGGGAAATGTTCATGAATTTCGAATTAACAAAAGAACAATTAATGATTCAAGAAATGGTAAGAGATTTTGCAGAAAAAGAAATTAAACCGTATGCAAGAGAACATGATGAAAATTCCACATTCCCAATTGAAACATTTAAGAAAATGGGTGAACTTGGACTACTAGGTATTCCGTTCCCGGAAGAATACGGCGGTTCAGGAGGAGACACGATTTCTTACGCGATTGCGGTTGAAGAAATCGGAAAAGCTTGTGGCGGTACAGGACTAAGTTACGCTGCTGCCATCAGTTTGGGTGCATCTCCTATTTATTATTTCGGAACAGAAGAGCAAAAGCAAAAATGGCTTGTTCCAATGGCGAAAGGAGAAACACTTGGTTCCTTTGGTTTAACAGAACCAAATGCTGGATCTGACGCAGGTGGTACTCAAACGAAAGCTGAACTAGTTGGTGATGAATATATCATCAACGGTGAAAAGCAATGGATTACGAATGCTGGATACGCTAGACAAGTAATTGTAACAGCTGTAACAGGTAAAAGAGAAGATGGAAAGAAAATCATCACATCTCTTATTGTTCCTACTGATGCTCCTGGCGTAAAAATTCGTTGCGATTATGACAAAATGGGTGTTCGTGCATCTAACACTTGTGAGATTGTATTAGAAAATGTTCGTGTACCAAAAGAAAACGTGTTAGGTGATCCGAAACGAGGATTTAGCCAATTCTTACAAACATTAGATGGTGGACGAATTTCCATTGCAGCTCTTTCTGTAGGGATTGCTCAAGCCGCTTATGAAAAAGCGTTGAAATATGCAAAAGAAAGATATCAATTTGGCCAACCGATTTCTAAATTCCAAGCCATTCAGTTTAAATTAGCTGACATGGCAATGGAAATAGAATTAGCTCGCAACATGGTATATAAGGCAGCATGGTTGAAAGACAACAATAAACCATTTGGAAAGGAGGCAGCAATGGCAAAACTTTTCGCATCGGAAATGGGCTTTAGAGTGTGTAACCAAGCGATTCAAATTCACGGTGGCTATGGTTACATGAAAGAATACGATGTGGAAAGACATTTACGTGACATTAAATTAATGGAAATTGGTGAAGGAACTTCTGAAGTTCAAAGATTAGTAATATCTAGATTAATAGGTTGCTAAAAAAATTTGAAGGAGGAACTGAATGGCTGATCTTGTTTATAAAACTATTGGTCAATTGTTGGAGGAGCAAGCGGAGAAATATCCAAATAAGGAGGCAGTTGTCTATTCAGACCGAGACTTACGATTAACGTATAAAGAATTTGATGCTTGGTCTGATCAAGTAGCGAAAGCACTCATGGCCCTTGGAATTGAAAAGGGTGATCATATCGCCGTTTGGACAACAAACGTACCAGAGTGGGTAGCATTACAATTTGCTACTGGCAAAATGGGTGCTCCGCTCGTAACGGTCAATACAAATTATCGAACTGCAGAACTTGAATATTTATTAAAGCAATCCGATTCCAAAACGCTCATTTTAATTGAGCAATTTAAAGACCATCGCTTCATTGATACAGTTTACGAAATTTGCCCTGAATTAAAAACTTGTAAACCTGGGGAACTGAAATCAAAACGCTTACCGATGTTGAAAAATGTTATCATCATAAGCGAAAACCAATTCGACGGAGTATACAACTGGAGTGACGTCATTAAACTGGCAGATCAAGTGTCGGATGAAGAATTAGAACAAAGAAAAGCTTCTCTTCACTATGATGATGTCATTAATTTACAGTATACTTCCGGAACAACAGGATTCCCGAAAGGTGTTATGTTAACACATTACAATATCGTAAACAATGCCATTAATATTGCAGAAAGTATGAAGCTGACTAATGAAGATCGCCTATGTATTCCAGTTCCGTTCTTCCACTGTTTCGGATGCGTCATTGGAACATTGGCCATTGTAAGCGTTGGCGGTACGATGGTGCCGATTCAAGAATATAATCCAGTGGAAGTTTTAAAAACGGTGGAGAAAGAAAAATGTACTGCCTTACATGGTGTACCAACGATGTTTATTAGTGAATTGAATTTACCTAATTTTGATGAATTTGATTTATCATCACTACGTACAGGTGTAATGGCTGGTTCCAACTGTCCTGAAGAAGTAATGAAAGCTGTTATTCAAAAAATGAATATGAAAGATATTACGATTTGCTATGGACAGACTGAATCTTCACCAGTAATTACACAAACACGCACAGACGATCCATTTGATTTAAAAGTGGGTACAGTAGGGCGAGCTTTACCGAATGTGGAAGTAAAAATCATTGATCCAACTACTGGTAAAGAAGTGCCGCCTAATACGCAAGGTGAACTTTGTACGCGTGGCTATCACGTGATGAAAGGTTACTATAATAATCCAGATGCCACAAAAGAAGCCATTGATGAAGATAACTGGCTTCACACAGGGGACCTTGCTACAATGGATGAAAACGGCTATGTGCGAATTACAGGCCGTTTGAAAGATATGATTATTCGCGGTGGAGAAAATATTTATCCTCGTGAAATTGAAGAGTTTTTATATAAAAATCCAAAAATTTATGACGTACAAATCGTTGGTGTGCCAGATGAAAAGTATGGAGAAGAAGTGGCTGCATTTATCATCTTAAAGAAAGGTGAAACAGCAACGGAAGATGAAATTCGCGAGTTTTGCAATGGAAAAATTTCTAAACATAAAATTCCTAGATATATCTTCTTCGTAGACCAATATCCAATGACAGCATCAGGAAAAATTCAAAAATATAAGTTGAGAGAACAATTTACTGCAAAACTTGTACACTAGTAGGAAGGAGAAGTATGCCGATGTTTAAGAAAATATTAATTGCAAACCGCGGAGAAATTGCTAGAAGAATTATTCGTACCTGCAAAAAATTGAATATTCGTACAGTAGCGGTCTATTCGGAGGCAGATCGTGAATCCCTATTCGTTCGAGAAGCCGACGAAGCGTATGAAATTGGTAAACCCCCTGTTTCTTTAAGTTATTTAAATATTGAAAAAATAATAGAAGTTGCTAAAAATGCAAATGTCGATGCGATTCATCCCGGTTATGGCTTACTTTCTGAAAATCCCAATTTTGCAAAACGATGTGAAGAAGAAGGCATTGTTTTTATCGGACCGAAACATGACGTAATCGCTGCAATGGGAAGTAAGTTAGAAGCAAGGATTAAAATGAAAGAAGCAGGGGTACCAATTATCGAAGGGGTAGACGTTGCTATTGAAAACGTAGAAGAAGCAGTCAAAATAGCAGATCAAATTGGCTATCCGTTAATGTTAAAAGCTTCTAGCGGCGGCGGTGGCATCGGCATGCAACGAATTAATAATAGCGATGAACTTTCAAAAGCCTTTGAAGGCAATAAAAAGCGAGCACAGTCTTATTTTGGTGACGGCACGATGTATATTGAAAAATACATTGAAAATCCTCACCACGTAGAAGTGCAAATTATCGCCGATGTACATGGAAATGTAGTACCGCTTTTTGAACGAGAATGTTCAATCCAACGTCGAAATCAAAAAGTGATTGAGGAAGCACCATCTCCAACAATTTCAGATGCAACGCGAGAAAAAATGTTAGAAGCAGCTGTTCAGGCAGCGAAGTATATTGGCTATACTAATGCTGGAACTTTTGAGTTTTTAGTAGATGACAAAGAAAATTTCTATTTCTTAGAAATGAATACTCGATTGCAAGTGGAACATCCTGTAACGGAAGAAATTACGGGAATTGACCTTGTAGAACAACAAATTCGGGTTGCAGAAGGGTTGCCGTTGGAGATTTCGAAAGATTCAATCAAGATGAAAGGACATGCGATTGAAGCGCGAATTTATGCCGAAGATCCAGTAACGTTTTATCCTTCACCGGGGACAATTACTTTACTGGAATTGCCTGAAGGGGAAGGAATTCGAAACGATTGTGCTGTTGAATCAGGATCAGCGGTTACGCCATTCTATGACCCGATGATTGGCAAATTGATTTGTTTCGGTGAGACGCGCGAAAAAGCATGTGAACGTTTAGTTGAAGCATTGAAACAATACAAACTAGAAGGAATTAAGACAAATATTCCAATGCTTATTAAAATTGCAAGTCACGAAGAATTTAGAAAAGGTAATATTACTACAAGTTTTGTAGATGAATATTATCTACCTGAATTTCAGGTTAAGTAAGTAAATTTAAGCTGTTCAATGATAATAGCTTTTCTTTCCATCATTGAACAGCTATTCAATATTTTTCATTTAGTTAGTAATAATATTTGGAGGGATTATGATGACAGTAGTAAAAGCAAATATGGCAGGAACAGTTTGGAAAATTGTTGTATCTGAAGGGGAACAAGTACAAGAAGGACAAGATGTTGTAATTTTAGAATCAATGAAAATGGAAATTCCGATTGCTTCTGAAGCAGCAGGAGTTGTGAAAAAAATCTTTGTTCAAGAAGGCGATTTTATTAACGTAGATGATGACATTTTAGAAATCGAATAGGGTGAAAAGGATGCATCTTCCAACGAAAGTGACAATTAAAGAAGTTGGTCCAAGAGATGGATTGCAAAATGAATCCAAGTTCATTGAGACACAAGACAAAGTGGATTGGATCAACTTATTAAGTAAAACAGGATTAGACTATATTGAAGTATCCTCCTTCGTTCATCCGAAGTGGATTCCACAATTAGCTGACAGTGAGCAAGTATTAAAGTCAATCAATCGAGAAAAGGGAGTAACGTATGCTGCCTTAGTTCCGAATATTCGCGGGCTTGAGAGGGCTTTAACTTGCAACGTAAATGAAGTCAGTGTGTTTATGTCCGCTAGTGAAGGCCATAATAAAAGCAATATTAATAAAACGATTGATGAGACGTTTCCTGTATTAAAAGAAGTTGTGGATGAAGCGTTAAAAGCAAATGTAAAAGTGCGCGGATACGTTTCAACGGTGATTGCTTGTCCTTATGATGGACCTGTTTCACCAGAACAGGTGTTAAAAGTAGTGGACCGATTAGCGGAAATGGGAGTTTATGAAATTTCATTAGGAGATACAATTGGCGTCGGGGTTCCAACGCAAGTGGAAAGTTTACTTTCTACATTATTAAAACACTTCCCATCAAATCTATTTGCCATGCATTTCCATGATACGAGAGGTACGGCTCTCGCAAATGTAGTGAAATCTTTAGAAATGGGTATTACGACATTCGATAGTTCAACTGGTGGGCTTGGTGGATGTCCATATGCAAAAGGAGCATCAGGAAATGTTTCCACTGAGGATTTATTATACATGCTTTCTGCCATGAACATCGAAACTGGCGTTAATCAAGAAGCACTGATCGAATCAGCATTTTTCATTGAAGAAAAAATTGGTAAGAAATTAGTTTCAAAGCAAATGGAAATTGCAAGAAATGAAAGGAGCGCTAACGTTGACAACGCTCGTACAGTTTAACGAAATCGAAAAGGGCATTGGTCTCATTACGTTAAATAGGCCAGAAGCAGCAAACGCGATGTCCATTCAATTATTGACGGACCTCAATGAATGTTTGGATGAGGTTGCTAAAAATCGAGAAATTCGTGTTGTATTAATTACCGGCAGTGGTGATAAAGCCTTTTGCGCTGGGGCAGACTTAAAAGAGCGCAAAAATATGAACGAACAACAAGTTCGTGAAACAGTAAGACTCATTGGCAGTACGGTCAATCGAGTAGAAGCTCTGCCACAACCAGTCATCGCTGTTTTAAACGGCGTTGCTTTCGGCGGCGGATTGGAATTAGCTCTAGCGTGCGATCTTCGCATTGCCAGCAGTGAGGCAAAAATGGGCTTAACGGAAGTTTCCTTAGGCATTATTCCAGGTGCTGGTGGTACGCAGCGTTTACCTCGTTTAATTGGTCTTGGAAAGGCGAAAGAATTAATTTATACAGCAAGAAGAATTACAGCAAGCGAAGCCCTTGAAATCAATCTCATCAACGAAGTCGTTGAAAAAGAAGATTTACTAAAAAGAGCGACAGAACTGGCTAGAGAAATTGCCAAAAATGCACCGTTATCACTTATTCAAGCAAAGATTGCCATTAATAAAGGGATTGAAGTCGATTTAACAACGGGATTAAAAATCGAAGAACTTGCATATAACGAGTTGCTATACACTGAAGACCGTATGGAAGGTTTAGTAGCATTCCAAGAAAAAAGACAACCTCAATATGTAGGAAGATAACTTAATTTACGCTTTCAGAGCCAAAGGAGGATTCATTCATGGGTGATACGGTAACAAAAAAATCCCACGCAGATTTAATAGAAGAAATTAAAAAAGGTGGACATGAGAAATACCATCAAAAAAATAAAGAGCAAGGGAAATTATTTGTACGCGATCGACTTAAATTGCTTTTTGATGAGGATGTATTAATTGAAGATGGCATATTTGCAAACGTAATGGCGGGAGATTTGCCGGCAGATGGAGTTGTAACTGGGATAGGCAAAATCCATGGACAAACAGTTTGTTTTATGGCCAATGATTCAACGGTAAAAGCAGGATCATGGGGTAAAAGAACAGTTGAAAAAATCTTGCGCATTCAAGAAACTGCTGAGAAACTAGCTTGTCCAATCATTTATTTAGTTGACTCTGCAGGAGCTCGTATTACTGACCAAGTGGAAATGTTCCCAGGAAGAAGAGGAGCGGGGCGCATTTTTTATAACCAAGTAAAGCTATCGGGTAAAGTACCTCAAGTATGTTTATTATTTGGTCCATCTGCAGCAGGTGGCGCCTACATTCCGGCATTCTGTGATGTGGTCATCATGGTGGATGGTAATGCATCCATGTATTTAGGTTCTCCTCGAATGGCTGAAATGGTAATTGGTGAGAAAGTAGATTTAGAAACAATGGGCGGAGCAAAAATGCATTGCTCTGTATCTGGTTGTGGAGACGTTCTTGCAAAGACGGAAGAAGAAGCGATTGAATACGCAAGAAAATATTTAAGCTACTTCCCAAATAATTATCGCGAAAAACCTCCAGTACAAGCACCAAAATTGCCAGCTCAATTCGAAAAAACAATTGAGGAGATCATTCCAAAAAATCAAAACGTACCTTTCAATATGTATGATTTAATTGATCGAATCATTGATGAAGGTTCGTTCTGTGAAGTGAAAAAGCTGTTTGCAGCAGAACTCATTACTGGTTTTGCGCGGATTGATGGACAAGCGGTTGGAATTGTAGCGAACCAACCGAGAGTCAAAGGCGGAGTATTATTCCACGATTCTGCTGATAAAGCGGCTAAATTCATCAACCTATGTGATGCTTTCCATATTCCATTAATCTTCTTGGCGGACGTACCAGGATTTATGATTGGTACTCAAGTGGAAAGACAAGGAATCATTCGCCATGGAGCAAAAATGATTTTTGCGATGAGTGAAGCGACAGTTCCAAAAATTACAATCATTGTGAGAAAAGCATACGGTGCTGGATTATATGCAATGGCAGGTCCTGCTTTTGAACCTGATTGTGTGATTGCATTAACAACAGCGCAAATTGCAGTTATGGGACCTGAAGCGGCAGTGAATGCGGTTTATGCGAATAAGATAGCTCAACTGCCAAAAGAAGAACAACAAGCATTTATTGAAGAAAAACGAAATGAATATCGTGAAGAAATCGATATTTATAAGTTAGCTTCAGAATTAATCGTGGACGATGTCATCGAGCCAAATGAATTGCGTCAAGTATTGACTGCAAGACTTCATGCTTATTCTTCAAAATATCTCGTATTCTCAGAGCGTAAACATGGAGTAAGTCCAGTATGATAATGGAAAAAAGTGCGACTATTTCGCACTTTTTTCTTTTTGATGAATGGCCATTATTTTATTCGAGTTGACTATTTTCCATTTAAGTTTGGATGTATATGCTTAATGCATTTTCTTTAAGTTGAATGGCAATTAAAAGGATTCATTTGGCCAATATTCAATTTGAATTGA
>SMEK01000720.1_pt1 | contig 11816 bp, 9 predicted proteins | sample 2456371 | NCBI WGS metagenome assembly SMEK01 (sample SAMN10132590, study PRJNA489261) | soil metagenome | isolation source: day1 antibiotic-loamy sand soil ammended with composted manure from dairy... | place: USA | collected 2015-04-01
GTGCGGACGTCGACGACCCGGACCTTCTCACCGTCAGGGGTGCGGAGTTGGTCTCCGGGATCGAGGTCTTCGGCGTCGTACCACCCCGGGGCTTCGCCCCACAGGCCGTGCACGGCTGGGTTGAGGAGACGACCGTGCTCATCCACCCAGAACGGATGCTCCGCGGTCGCGGTGATCGTCTCCACCGCATCCCCGGCCTCACCGTCGACATCGACGGTGACCTCCACCAAATCCTTCTCACCATGGACGACGATCGTGGCCACCACCTTCTGCGAGGCGGTCTCCCCCGTCTCGGGATCAGTGGCCACCACCCGATCCCCCAGCCCAACCTCCTCAACCGGCTTGGACGAACCATCAGCCAGCAACACCAAAGTGCCCGGCGCGAAGCTATTATCTATTTATTAGGCACCGCATCGAAGATCTTGCCCGCATACCGCAACTTCGACACCGGAATCGCACCAATGATCGCCGCGACACACGAACCCAGACTCCCCGAAAAACAATCCTGAACATCCGACAAACCCGTCAGATCCGCAGCCAACTCCGGCAACTGCGCCAAGACATAGTCGAAGAAGCTTTGCTTCGAATTGGCCAGCGCCCGCATCTCCTCGTACTCGGCGGCGCTGATCCCCCTCTCCGCCAACACCTGCTCACGCGCGATATGCGGCGCATACGACTTCCACGCCAGCCGCTGGAAACTGCGCACCACCGCCGGCGAATCACCGCGCTTCCGCATCCAATACGACCGCGTCTCGATGTAGTCCCGGATCACTGAACGTCACCGGCGAGTTGTTCGAATACGCATACCCGTGCATCTGCTGCGGATCCGTCAAATCCATGATCGGATCCACCGAGATGAACCGCCCCAGCGTCGGGTCGTACTCCCGCGCCCCCAAATGCGTCAAACCCGACACATCCTGCGTCCCGCCGACGAAACCATGCTCCGTCGGCCACGACCCCGGACGCTCACCCCGCGGCGCACCGAACGGCGTGAAGTACCGCCGCGTCACCGACAACTCGGTAGTCGACTCGATCGACTCCGTCGCCGTGCCCTGGTGATCACCGAACAACATCGTCAACCCACCGGCCGACGACCGCACCGCCACCGTCGTACCCGCGTGCTCGTAGAAACGCTTGGCCGTGACCTCACCCGACTCGACGTCCAGCGTCAGTTCCATCCCCGGCAGGAACAACACCGTCCGCTTCGGATCCTTCGTCAGCAGACGATTACCGTCCGCGTCGTACACATACGAACTCTGAGACCCGTCCGCATACTCCACCCGCTCCACACGGCTCTCGGCGTTCCACTCCAACAACTGGGTGTCCCCGGAAACCGTGCGCGACACCGTGTTACCCACCGCGTCATAGGCGAACTCGTCCCGCGACGTCCCACCAGGACCGACCTGCGTGACCGCCGTCAACGTGTGCGGCTGCGCCTGCCCCGCCGACGGATACTCGTAGGTCCGAGTCGTGTCCCCCTCGACCTCATGCCAGACCTCCGACAGTCGGTTACCGGACTCGTCGTAGGCGAACTCCACCCAATACGGAGCCACCCCACCAAGACCCGTGACAGCCGGTTCCGCCTGACAGTCATCCGAGGCGGGCGTATGCGCCGACGTCAACCTCCGCAGGTAGTCGTAGGCGAAACACTGCACATCCTGTGGCCCGTCCTTCGGTGCATTCGCGATGCGCGTGATGTTGCCCGCCGGGTCGTACGAGTAATGCCGATCCGCGACCCGGTAACCCGTCTCGGTGTTCCGGTCCAGGATGGTCTGGTCGAGCCGGCGCGTGCCCTCAGTGAAGTAGTTCGTCACCCACGCCCGCTGACCACCTTCACCGATCGTCAGCCGCAGCGTCTCCCCATACGGCGAGTACAGGTGCTCCTGGGCGTAGGTGTCCCAGCCGTAGGTCTCGGTCGGTAAACCCAGTTCGTTGTACTCGTAGCCGATCGCCTCGGAATCCAGACCCCCCGCCGCCGGCATCGAGTACGCCTCCACCAGGTCGGAGTTCGGGAAGTACCTGGTGCGGAAGGTGTACGTGCGCGCGAGTTCGTCCTCGACCTCGGGGATGACCACCTGTTCACTGGTGACCCGGTTCTGCTCGTCGTAACTGGCGACCTTGGTGGTGTAGGCGTGTCCGTCGACGAACCGGGTCGAGGCCGTGGGCAACCCCTTCTTCAGGGTGTCGTAGGTCCACTCCGCGATCTTGGTGCCGTCCGGACCGCCCTCGAACATCGCGGTCCGGCGCCCCAACTCGTCGTAGGTGTAGGCCAGCGTCCTCCCGCGCTCGTCGGTCGTGGAGACCAACTGGTCGAGCTCGTCGTAGACGTACGTCGTGGTACCGCTATCCGGGTCGTGTGAGGAGATCTTGCGACCCAACACGTCGTAGTCGTAGGACCATGTGTTGCCCGCGGGATCGGTGACCGACTTCAACTCACCACGTGGGGTGTAGGTGTAGGTCGTGGCGTCGAACTCACCGCTGGGCTCGTCACCGTGGTACTGCCGACGCTCGACCATCTCGCCCTGGGCGTTGCGGATCACCGTGACCGGCGTGTCCCCGTCCGGTGGATCGATGTGTACCCGGTCGCCTCCGTAGGTGTTGGTGGTACGCCACTGCTCCTCACCGAGCTTGCGGAAGATCATCGCGGTCGGCCGTTCCAAGGCGTCGAACTCGGTGATCGTCTGGTGGGGTACCGCCTCGTCACCCACCCCCAACAGGACATCGCTGGGTGCCTCGTTGTTGAAGTAGGCGTCGTTGACCTTCCACGCCAGGCCGCGCGAGTCGTACCACGTGTCGGTGACGATCCGTCCGCGGGGAGAGCCTGCGGAGCCCTCGTCGTCGCGGGGGTCAGGAGGGATCTCCTTGTTGTCCCCGGCGGCCGGAAGTTGGCTCTGACGTTCGCGGAGGAAACCGTCGTAGAAGGTGTAGGAGGTGTTGTATCCGCCGTCCTGTCGGAGCGAGTGGGTGGTGACCACCGTCGCGGCGTCGGTGCGGTAGTGGTACTCGTACTCGACGTTCGCCGGATCGCCCTTGGCCCTGTCCTGTCCGGGTAGCCACGCCTTCACCAGCCGACCCAAAGGGTCGTATGCGGCCTCGCTGCGCTCGCCGTTCGGGCCCGTCTCGACCAGGGGTTCTCCCCACGCCGGTTCCAGTTCGGTCGTGGAGGTGTGTCCGAGAGGGTTCGTCGTGACGACCTTCGTCGTCGGACCCGTGTCGGGGACGTAGTCGATGCTCGTCGTCGCTCCCGACGCGTCGGTTCGGGAGGTGATCCGACCGTAGGCGTCGTAGGTGGTTTCGACGGACACCTGGTACTGCTCGCCGTCCCACCGCTGGACTCGCCGTGGGACCATCGTCCGTGTCCGCCAGTCCGATCGAGACGGGAAGCTCGCCGGCCTGACGGTACGTCGGTGCTTGCTCGTCCTCGTTCCGGGAACTCGTGCGCGCATCGGCGAAATCCACCACGGCGTGGTCATTTCCCGGCCACACCGGCTGAGGCATCGCGTCGATGGCCTTCCTCGCCGTCTCACTGTCCGGCAGAGGGGTCACCGTCACCGGCTCTCCAGGCACGGAACGCTCCTGCTGCAATGGCGGGAGTTTCCGGTCGGTGTCAATCCCCGGAGGAGCGGCCACGGCCGGGCTCAACGAGCCCAACAGCGACACACTGAGCACTAGAAGCAAACCCGCTTAGCGAACCGGTCTTCCTTCCCCATCGGCTGAAAGAGCAAGCTGAAACGGGTTCCGTTAACGAACAGCCAACTGTCCGATTTGTTTGTCAGTTGGCACCCCGGCGAACACGCGGACCTCGTCGATGGCCCCGTACCAGGGGTCGGCCTGGGTGCCTGTCCAGACCGTGCGGCCGATGAGGAGTTCCCCGGATTTGTTCCACGAGTGCACGTCGGTGGTCTTCCCGGCGAACCTGCCGTTGACGTAGATCCGTGCCTCGCCTGCCTGGGCGTCGTACACGCCGGTCAGGTGGACCCATGCCCCGACCTTCGGACGATCAGCGTTGTGCGCCACTCCCCCGCCGTGTTCACAGCCCTTGCTCGTCGGGCAGGTGACCACCATTCCCCAGCGCTCGGTGTCGAGCCGGTCGCCGAGGGAGAAAGGCGTGTACTCGGGATCCCCCATGCTGCCAGCAGCCCCTGGCGGGTCAGCTCGTCCGCCTTCATCCACGCCGCCACCGAGAAGCTTTCGGCGGTGTCGACACCGATCGGCACCGACAACCAGTCGGCCACCCCGTCCAACATGGCCGTGGAGCCCTCGTACCCGGACGCGTCGAGGACGGGGCCCCTCCGCCGACAGGGTGCGTCCCTGAGGGCTCTCGTCCGTCAGGTCACCGTCGAGCTTCCAGTGTCCCGCCAAGCCCGAGGCCAACGGATCGTGTGCCCCAACGCGGCGGAAACCGCGTTGGGGCCACTGTTTTCGGGGCTCACTCGCCGCGGCCTTCGCAGCCGCGTTCGTGGTCACCGTGTCGGTGAACGAACGGCTCATCGACACGGATCGGGGCAGCCAGGCTCGCGCCTACCACCACCGACACAGGTCACGTCTCCGCGACCGGTGAAAGCACGCACGGTACGGGAACGACTACGTCACCCGCGGACACGAGGCCACAGTCTGCGGACACGGCTACGGGAAGTGCGGACACGGCGACGTAACTTGCGGACACGGTGGGTGGTGACTTCAGCGCTTGACCGCCACGCCGCCGAGCATGAGGTGTTCCTCGGGCCAGGGGTCGCGCGTGCGCGGCCCGGCGGGCCACCAGTCGTCGAGTTCCACCAGCCCCGGCTCCAGCAGTTCCAGGCCGCCGAACATCTCCTCGATCTGCGCGCGCTTGCGCCAGAATCCGGATCCCATGCCCGCTTCCCGCACCTTGGCCTCCAACTCCTTGGCCTTGCGGGACAGCTCGGGGTTCTCGGTGTCCGGGTCCCAGAAGTGCGTGATGGCCACGTACGACCCCGACGGCAACGCGTCGATGTAAGCGCGCATGATCCCGACGGGGTCCTCCTCGTCGGACACGTGGTGCAGGGTGCCGATCTGCATCAGCACCAACGGCCGGTCGAGATCGAGGTGGCCGGTGATCTCCGGGTGGCCCAGGATGGTCTCCGGCTTGGTGAGGTCGCCCTCCACGAAGCGGGTGAACTCGTTCTCCTCCAGCAGCGCCCGACCGTGGACGTTGCAGATCGGGTCGATGTCCACGTAGACGACGCGGGCCTCGGGGTTGCTGAACTGGGCGACCTCGTGGGTGTTCTGCACGGTGGGCAGTCCGCTACCGAGGTCGAGGTACTGGTCCATGCCCGCGATCTCGGTGAGGTAGCGCACGACCCGCACGAGGAAGCGGCGGTTCATCTTGCTGACGTCACCCTGGTACGGCGCCACCTGCTTGATCATCTCGAAGACCTGCCGGTCGACTTCGTAATGATCCTTGCCGCCGAGGCTGGCGTCGTAGATACGCGCGACCGTCGGCTTGGTGGGGTCGAGCTTCGCCGAGGGCGGGATCTCGTGCGCTGTGTCGGACACTGCGTGGGGCTCCTTCCGGTGGCGGTGTGGCGATCGGCATCTCACCCGCCGCGCTTGATCATTAACGGGAGTGTGTCAGCTCGGTGACCGCAACGGAACCCTCCGCACACACTTCTTCCCGCGAAGCGGACGGGCCTCTTTATCAACTATTCGCGCGCAGTCAAGTACGCCACGCCGATCAATGGCTGAAAATTGACCGAAATGTTGTGGCGCACGTCAAGTTTGCTAGAAGCCGCTCGTGGGGACCTCGCATAGTCGCCAGTGCCCCGATCCGAGTACGTCGGTTCCCCGACCGACGTGCTTTGTCCCCCGATAAGACGATGGAGATACGCACATGCGTGCGCGTCAACTGCGGCGAGCGACCCCGATCGCAATGCTCGCCTCCCTGACCCTGATTTCCACTCCTGGCGTGACATTCGCTGACCCTGCTGTGACACCGCAGGACGCCCAGGTCCAGCTGGCGGCGCAGCAGGAGCAGAACCAGGAGCAGAACGACGAGAAGTCGCTCGACAAGCAGATCGAGGCCGCGAAGAAGGCTCTCGACAAGGCCAAGAAGCAGACCGATCACGCCAAGAACAGGCTCGACAACACGACGTCTGAGCACGAGAAGGCGAAGAAGAACAAGGCTGCGGCTCAGGACCGGCTGGCGAAGGCCCAGCGGCAGCTCTCGCAGGCCGAGACGGAGCTGGCCAGGGCCGAGGAACGCGTCAGCGAACACTCGGCGGCCGGGTTCAGCTTCGACGGCATGGTGAACTCGATCCTCGCCTTCCTGGGCTCCGACGTCACCAACTCGATGCAGCAGAACGTCGACGCCAAGCGTGACGTCGCCGCGCAGGCGCAGAACGCGGTGGCCCAGGCCGAGCGGGACGTGACCAAGACCCAGCAGGCCCTCAACAACGCACAGAAGGCGCATGAGCAGGCCGTCTCCCAACAGGACCAGGCTCAGTCCGAACTGGACAAACTGAACGAGCAGAAGGCCCAGGAGGAGCAGGCCGTCGGCGGCGGAGCCGCCCCCGCGGCGTCTCCGAGCGGTGTCGTGAAGCCCGCGGAGGGTACGTTCACCTCCGGCTACGGCCCGCGGTGGGGCAGCACCCACTACGGCATCGACATCGCCAACGCGATCGGCACCCCCATCTACTCGGTCATGCCGGGCACGGTGATCTCGTCCGGTCCCGCCAGCGGCTTCGGACTGTGGGTCCGGGTCCAGCACGACAACGGCCTGATCACCGTGTACGGACACATCAACGAGTCCCTGGTGTCCGTCGGCCAGCGCGTGGAGGCCGGCCAGCAGATCGCGACGATGGGTAACCGCGGTCAGTCCACCGGCCCGCACCTGCACTTCGAGGTGCACGAGAACGGTGTGAAGATCGACCCGCTGCCTTGGCTGGAGTCCCACGGCATCACGCTGTGAGACGCGTCCCCTCGACGGGCCGTCAGGAGGGCCACCTTCGCCACCACCGTGGTGAAGGTGGCCCTCACGGCGTTCTAGGTCGTTCTGGGTCGTCGTTCCAGCCCGTCATAGGCCGAACACGAACTGGGCCACGAGGAAGTAGATGATCAGCCCGGTGGCGTCGACCAACGTGGTCACCAACGGCGCGGAGATCACGGCCGGGTCGATGCCGACCCGCTTGGCGAGCAACGGCATCACCGACCCGATGGTCGCCGCCCACGCGCAGACGACGACGAGGGAGACCGCCACACTCGCCGCCACGGTGAAGTCCACGATCAGCGTTCCCACCAGTAAGGCCACCGTCGCGAGCATGGCGCCGAGGACGAACCCGACCCGGCACTCCCGCCACGCCACCTTCAACACGTCGCGGCTGCGGACCTCCCCCACGGCGAGTGCCCGCACCGCGGCCGTGGCCGCCTGCGAGCCCGCGTTCCCACCCGTGCCGACCAGTAACGGGATGAACAACGCCAACGCCGTGACACTGGCCAGGGTGTCCTCGAAGAACTGCAGGACGTTCACCGTCAACGTGGCGGCCAGGATCAACAGCAACAACCACAGTGCCCGCGAGCGGGCCAGTTGCACCACGCTCGCCGTCATGTAGTGCCCGATCCACGGTGTCGCGGCGGACTGGCGGGCGATGTCCTCGGTGTCGGCCGCCTCGATGACCTCGAACGCGTCGTCGATGGTGAGCAGGCCCAGCACCCGGTTCTCACTGTCGGTCACCGGCAGTGCCAGCACGTTGGTGTCCTGCATCAACCGTGCGGCCTCCTCGACGTCGTCGGTGGCCTGCACCTTGGGGGTCTTCGTGTCGGCGATGTCCAGTACCTGCCGGTCGGGCGGGCTGAGCACGAGGTCCCCCAATGACACCGTGCCGACGAAACCCCGCCGGTCGTCGACCACCGGCAGTGTGTAGACGGTCTCGGCCCGCCGACCTTTGGCCCGCACCACCGCGAGCGCCTCCTCGGCGGTGATGTAGTAACGCACCGCGACCGTCTCCGGGGTCATGTAGCGGCCGACGGCGTGCTCGGGATACCCGAGCAGTGCCGCTGTCAGGGCCCGTTCGTTCGGACTGAGTCCGGCGAGCACCCGGCGGGCGAATTTGGCGGGCGCCTCCCCCAACAGGCGGGCACGGTCATCGGTGTTCATCCGCTCGACCACGTCCCGGAATGCGTGGTCCCGCAGCCCGGAGAGCACCTTGTGCTGGTCGGTGGGGTCGAGCTCCTCGAACACGGTGAGCGCCCGGTCCTTGTCGAGAAGCCGGAAGAGCAGCACCGCCCGTACCGCGTCGGCGCGGGCCAGTTCGTCAGCGATCTCGTACGGCTGGTGCTCGGCGAGCCACTCCTGCAGTCCTGCGATGTCGTTGTCGTCGAGCAGATCCCGCAGGGTCCGTGCCGACTCAGCCATAGCCGCTGCGCGCTCCCTCCAGTCCCGCCAACCGGTCGTGCGCCTCCACCAGTCCCAACGACTGGGGTACCCGCACGTAAACGTGGTGCGACTCTCGGCTACCCGCGCTCGTCGGTGTTCGCGGAACCTCGCGCGGTGAACCTGTCCCACATCGACCCCGCCGCACCGGACACAGCCTCACCGACGTCGGAGAACACCCTGAGCAGGGGGTCGGCCGATGTGGCGAACGACTTCTTGTAGGCACGGGCGGCGGCCTTGACGTCGGCGGCCCAGTCGCGGTGGGGTGGCTCGGCGTCCCTCCGGGGGTAGTCGCCGGCCAGGATCGCGCGGTACTCCTCGGAGGCCGCCCATTGCTGCACCTGAGCGGCGCGAACGACGGCGAGCGGATGCGACAGCGTCTCGATGTTGCGCAGTTTGACGATACTGTCGCGGATGCTGTCCACCGAGTCGTACTCGCTCGCCTGCCGCAGGAACGCCTCGGTGTCGATGCGCGAGGGGTCGATACCGCCCGCCAACAGCACCTGGGTACGCAACGCGGCGGCGGGGTCCTGACAACAGAGCAGGCCGGCACGGTCACACGACAACTCCGCTTTGCGGAACCACTCGTTGAGGGCGGCGATGATCGCCCGCAGCCCCAAGGCGCTCATCGGTGTCCATGACATGCTCAGCCGCAGTTGGAGCAGTCGCAGCAGCATGGTGCGGTACACCGCGTGCCCGGAGAGCACGTGGCCGAACTCGTGGCCCACGGCGAAACGCAGTCCGTCGAGGTCCAGCAGTTCCACCAGCCCCGTGGTGAGGACCACGAACGGTGTCTGCATGCCGATGGTCATCGCCTGCGGCTCGGCACCCCGGGCCACGAACACGTCGGGCACCGGGTCGAGATCCAGGATGCGCGCGCATTCGTGTCGCAGCGCGTCGATCTCCGGATACTGTGTCGGGCCGACGCGGATGGCCGAGCTCAACGCCAGCAGTTGTTCACCGCGCTCGTGGAAGGAACCGGTGACGACTTTCAGCACTTCGGCGAAACCGGGTGCCATGCGTAACGTCGCCAATGCGCCCCGGTCGACGGGGTGTTCGTAGGCACGGGGACTGATACCGGGGAATCGCACCCGCGCCGAACCATCGCCGCGATCGGAGTCGGCCATCGAACGATCCCTTTCACACCGGTGGGGCGTGTGTCAGCGTAGTACCCGCCTAGGATCCGGCGGGTGGGGAATCCTCGGACGCTCGACGTGCTACGGCGTGTCTTCGGTTATGACACGTTCCGTGACAACCAGCAGCAGATCGTCGACCACGTGACCGCCGGCGGCGATGCGCTCGTACTCATGCCGACGGGCGGGGGCAAGTCACTGTGTTATCAGATCCCCGCACTGGTCCGCGACGGTGTCGGGGTGGTCGTCTCACCACTGATCGCGCTGATGCAGGACCAGGTGGAGGCGCTGCGCGCGGTGGGGGTACGGGCGGGCTACCTCAACTCCACGCAGGACCCCGACGAACGACGCATGGTCGAGGCCGAATTCCTCGCGGGCGAACTCGACCTGCTCTACCTCGCACCGGAACGGCTGCGCTCCGAGGCCACGATGCGGTTGATCGAACGCGGTCCGGTGTCGGTGTTCGCCATCGACGAGGCGCACTGCGTAGCGCAGTGGGGGCATGACTTCCGTCCCGATTACCTGGAACTGTCGAAGTTGTCCGAGCGCAGACCGGACGTGCCGCGCGTGGCGTTGACCGCGACGGCGACGCCGGCCACCCGCGCCGAGATCACCACCCGGCTGGGGTTGGAGAACGCGCGCGTGTTCGTGTCCAGCTTCGACCGACCGAACATCCAGTACCGCATCGTGCCCAAAAAGGACCCACGCAGGCAGCTGCTGGACTTCCTGCGGACCGAACATCCCCACGACGCGGGCATCGTGTACTGCCTTTCGCGCCGATCGGTGGAGGAGACCGCCGAGTTCCTGACCCGTAACGGCATCGAGGCGCTGCCCTACCACGCCGGGCTCGACTCGGCGACGCGGATCCGGCATCAGGCCCGGTTCCTCCGCGAAGAGGGGTTGGTGGTGGTGGCCACCATCGCGTTCGGCATGGGTATCGACAAACCGGACGTGCGGTTCGTGGCGCACCTCGACCTCCCGAAGTCGGTCGAGGGCTATTACCAGGAGACCGGGCGGGCGGGCCGGGACGGTCTGCCGTCCACGGCGTGGTTGGCGTACGGACTGTCGGACGTCGTCGCCCAGCGGCGGTTGATCGACACCTCCGAGGGCGATGCCGCCCATCGTCGACGGCTGGCCGCTCATCTGGACGCCATGCTCGCCCTGTGTGAGACGGTGGAGTGTCGCCGGGTCGGGCTGCTGGCCTATTTCGGGCAGGATTCGCGGCCGTGCGGCAATTGCGACACGTGTCTGTCACCGCCCGAGTCGTGGGACGGCACCGTGGCCGCGCAGAAGTTGTTGTCCACCGTGGTGCGGCTGCGCCGGGAACGCGGGCAGAAGTTCGGCGCGGGTCAGGTCATCGACATCCTGCGGGGCAAGCGCACGCCCAAGGTCACGCAGTACCGACACGACGAGTTGTCGGTGTTCGGTGTCGGCTCCGACCTCGGTGAGGTCGAGTGGCGCGGGGTCGTCCGACAGTTACTGGCACAGGGGTTGCTCGCCGTCGAAGGCGACTACGGCACGCTCGTCACCACGGAGGCCTCCGACGACGTGCTGTACCGGGGGCGCACCGTGCGGATGCGGCGTGATCCGAACCGCCTCGCCGTGCGCTCGTCGCGGGCCACGGCCAAGTCCGCGGCAGCCCCGTCCGTGGAGTTGGACGGCGAGGCGGCCGCGTTGTTCGAGCAGTTACGTGCGTGGCGGGCCACGACCGCGAGGAGTCAGGGCGTTCCCGCCTACGTCGTCTTCCACGACGCGACGCTGCGACAGATCGCATCGCTACGCCCGGCGACCCTCGGTGAGCTGAGCACTGTGAGCGGGGTCGGGGAGAACAAACTGGCCAAGTACGGAGACCGGATACTCGAAATCATCGCCGGAACGTGAATTTCTTTTAAGAGGATATTCATTCGATCGGGCCATTTGAGAAAATTCTGGCTAATACCCTTTGCGTTCCGCCCCTCACCGGTAAGTGCGAAGCACCCTTTCCCAAAGGGTCACCTCTCACTCTGGGCAACACTCCCAGCCTCACGTTTTCGCTGCTTGAGCAGCATTCGATACCGACATCACCAAGGAAAGTGACCCAAGTCACCACTTGATCGGGTGAGCCCACATAGTCGCATTTTGCCGTGTGTGAAAGCCGACGTGCTTGTAGCTTCAGGAACGGTTGCGGTGAATTCCCTACCGCAGCAGAACATCACTCGAGTCGATAGGAATGGGATAAGGTGTTCAAGAAGAGTGCAATTGTCGCCTCCGCCGCGGCCGGCCTGCTGATGATCGGCTCGCCCGCTTTCGCGACC
>SMEK01000661.1_pt1 | contig 11811 bp, 10 predicted proteins | sample 2456371 | NCBI WGS metagenome assembly SMEK01 (sample SAMN10132590, study PRJNA489261) | soil metagenome | isolation source: day1 antibiotic-loamy sand soil ammended with composted manure from dairy... | place: USA | collected 2015-04-01
CTTGTGGTTAAGAAGATGTACTTTTCTGTTACGTCGTCGCCGTTACCTACACGGATATAGTCGGGCAGCTTGGCAGTGATAAAAATGCGCTCCCCGTTGCCCAATGCTCCTGCGGTTTCGTACAATATACCATCGCCCCCGCCTACAATAGCATCAAAGAAATTGAACGCCTCACGGTTCTGTACGATATGGTAGTCTTTGCCTACTACGCCCAACGGTGTATTGGTATCGGTGCGGAGTGTGGCGAAACTGTTAGGTACTAAGATGTCATTGGCTTCAATCAGTTCTCCGCTGTCGCCTATACTCATTGTTCTGCCCTGTGTAAACAATGGGGATTTGATAACCTCGTAGTCTAAACCTGCGTGTACTATTGCTTCCTCGCTTGTTGGGTACTGCTCCACGATTTGCCCCAAACCGTGCCATGCTTTTTGTTGTACGCTAAAGAATGAATAACGTCCTGTTCTCTCGTTGAAATTGATATTATGTGCCATGTTAAAATGATTTTAAATGTTTGAAATATTCGTTGCTAAAATGGGAGGTCGTCCTCTGACTTGTTGTTGCTTGTTCCTGTGGTAGTTTGTGCGGTTTCTGATTTCTTGCCCCCTCCGTGCAGTTTGATGTTTGAGGTATGGAAATTTAATCCTGCGTGTGCTTCTCCGTCATTACCTGTCCACGCCCTTGCACTTACCCTGCCAGTCAGCTCTACCAATGTGCCTTTAGTGAGTATCTTCGCTACATTTGGGCTTATCCAGTATGAGCAATCGAAATAGGTAGTTTGCTCTATGCGTTCGCCCTGTTTGTTACGGTAGCTGTCGTTGGTTGCTATCGAAAAGTTTACTACTTGTTTTTCTTGTGACGTTGTGCGTACTTCCGCATCCCTTGTCAATCGTCCAATGATGTTCATATCGTTCCTGTATTAAAAGTTTTACATTTTGTTACGTTCGCTTTTCTATTTTCTTACTTGCTTTTGTTGTAGCTCGCCTCGCTTCGCATAATTTTTTCCAAAAGAAAAACCGGAAAAAAGAAAGCAGGCTATTAAGGCGGTCAAATTGAAAAGCCAAAAGGAAACGGAATAATTGGAGGGCACCTTCAGGGAGGAAACCGCTTATGCCGTAGTCTTTTGGCTGGATATGAGCGAGGGGTGACCGCCGTACATTGGCTGCCTTTTTACCGGTTGATTGTGGAAATATTCTATTCTAATTTTTATTGCATAATGCTAGGCTGTAGAAGCCTAAAAGAGAAGTTTGAAAAATGGAAGTGATTAGAAAATAGATCGGAGGTACATTTTCAAATTTCTGTTTCATAAATAGCCAAAAGCTCTTTTACAACGCCAGAAAAAGTGCATGGTGTGTAAATGTGCTTTGGTTATAAAAAATATAGTTGTAAAAAAAGGCAGGAACTCTAAATCCTGCTTAGTAAATCTTTCTGAAGTATATCGGTTAAAGAACCGATAAGAAAGGGTTTTGAAGAAAATATTGAATTGGGTACCGGGAAGTGTTTTCTTCAATATTCTTTATCTAAAAGTCCAATCAAAGCTCTTTTATGCGCCTTGGATTTGCAGTAAAAAAAAACAAATGTGCTTTGAGGATAAAAAATAAGGGCATAAAAAAAGCAGGAATGGTAAATCCTGCTTAATTCATCTCTCTAATATTCTAACTTCCATCAACTCCATCCATTAATTTCCTAATATCTTCATAGCGATAATACATTAATCCACCTATTTTAGTATAGGGCAATGTTTCATTTAATCGAAGGTTTTGAAGTGTACCTGCCGAAATCCCCAGTAATTTACGCACCTCATAGCTTTTCAACCATTCCTTTGGTTCTTGTCCTGGTTTTCTAGGGTGCGGCGTACTTCTTCTAATTTCTTGCAAAAGTTCTTTTTTAAAGTTCTCCAAATCTTCCCGTGTAATAAGCTCAACTTTCATGTGTTCTCTTTTTTTTATTAAAATCCAGTTCTATCACGAAGGCAAAAGACAAGCACTTAATACTAAATCATGCCATAATGAATCCAAATGAACAAAACTTTTAAACTGAACATCATAATATGGCACCTATTGGTAGCCTTTGGCTCTAAAAGGCAGCTTAACATCTGCAAATCAATTTTTAGCAACCATCCTTTTCCGTAAATTTTGCATATCCTCGCTAAGTTTATGTTCCACTACCTTTGCATAAATCTGAGTGGTACGAATAGAAGTATGTCCGAGCATTTTGCTTACTGATTCTATCGGTACACCATTACTCAAAGTCACAGTTGTAGCAAAAGTATGTCTTGCAAGGTGAAAGGTAAAATTTTTATCTATCCCACAGATTTCAGCAATCTCCTTTAAGTAGCCATTCATTCGTTGATTAGAAATAACTGGGAAAAGGGTACCTTTTCCAACCGCTACAGGATGGTCATTATATTTCTTAATCAAGTTTACTGCCTCTGGCAAAAGAGGAATCCTAACTATTATATTCGTTTTTTGTCGATTAGTTTTAACCCAATCTCTACTATCTATCCCTTTAATTATGTTCTCTTTGGTTAGATTGAATATATCTATATAAGCGAGCCCTGTATAACAACTAAACAGGAACATATCAAGTACAGCTTGTAATCGTTCGATTTTAAACTTTTTTTCACTCAATACCTTTAATTCCTCTTTAGTGAGGTGACCTCGTTCTACTTTGTCGAAATGGAGCTTATACTTGGAGAATGGATCCTTAACTAACCAATCCATCATAACAGCCATATTTACCATTTTCCGTAAACGTTCCATATGTTTCATCACCCCATTGTTATTAAGGGATTTGTGATGATCGGTCGACTCATAATTAATGAGGAAATTTTCGAAATCGAGAATGAACTTATAATTGAGTTCTTCCAGCATTATATCGTTTTTACGATATTGATGCTTAATAAACTTTTTGAGATAATTTTCGGTAGTATAATAATTCTTCATGGTACCCGGTGCAAGTTTTGTAGCAGCAACTTGCCTATGATATTCAACAATCTTTAATAAAGTCATCGTTTCTTCTATACCTTCACCAAGGTACTTGGCTTTAACGGCATCCACGGAAACTGATTTATTCTGCTGTATCAATTCTTGGTACCCATCAAAAATCAACGAGCGCACTTGTTCCATGTGGCTGTTCAATTTTATGATTTCTTCTCGCTTTCCCTTTGCTCTTCCTTTAGCTTCATCCCAATTGTTTGGATCAATTTTACTTTTTAAGGAAATTTCTGCTCTACGACCATTTACTGTAATTCTAGCATAAACAACAGCCATCTCTTCTTTCTTGTTCTTGGGTAACCGCAACACGAATTGAATCCCAAAGGTGTTTTTACTTTTCATATCCATTTATTTTATGTTCAAATATTGCTTCAAAACCGCATAAACATATATTATTTATTTAACCTTCACAATAGACAATAAACTTATGTGTTTTGCAATGAAAAAGTACACAGTTGTGCAATTGCAAATGCATAGTGTTGCAACTTGACATGGAGCCTTTGCGGGCATGATTTCTTGCAAAGGGGGCAAGCCATAATTATATTTGGTACTTTGCAAGGCAAAGTAGCCTATCATGCCCGCCACCATGTAAAGCGTCAAATATGCAAAAATTTATGCATAACCTTAATTGCCAAACACTACAAAAATTAATTACCATCAACAATTTTACGACTTGAATAGAGAATTCCCTTCTTTTAAGGGCTACATTTCCTTTACGGAATTGTACAAAAGTATTGGAAATTTTAGTTAATCTTTTAAAAACAGTAAAAATAAGATTTAAGTGTTGACATTATACCCTGATGGGTATATGATATCGTTAGAGTAACAAAGAAAGGGAAAAGGAGGTTTCAAATCATCTATCTTAAGATAATGTATTGCTGTCAATTCAAGTTTTGCTCTAATTTGTGTTGGAATTCTATTCAATATTAGAAGAAAAAACCAATTTCTGTAATAAAATATTTATTCATACATGAAGAAAAGGATTCCATGACGGCAAATTTTTGATTTTATATTCAACAAAAAATTTTTCTAAAATAAAATACCCTAATAGGTATATGGAGGTTTTAAGATGTCGATAAAAGCACATGTACAGTTAGATTGTACGGGGCTTTCATGTCCAATGCCGATTGTGAAGACGAAAAAGGCAATGGAAGGTATCGAGGAAGGCCAAGTATTAGAAGTGAAAGCGACCGATAAAGGTTCAATTGCCGACTTAAAAGCATGGTGTGACAGTGTTGGACATCAATATATCGGTATGTTTGAAGAAAATGGCGTGCTGTTTCATTACATTCGTAAATGTAATGAGCAAGTTGTTGAAAAGAAATTTGAACATACAATCTCGAATGATGAAGTTCTGAGTCGAGTGAAAAATGGCGGAATTCTTCTAGATGTTCGAGAAGAAGTGGAATACGCTTTTGGTCATATTGAAGGCTCCATATCCATTCCAATGGGGGAATTAGAAGACCGTTTAGATGAATTAGACAAAGACAAGGAAATCTATGTCATTTGTCGAACAGGTACACGCAGTGATTTAGCTGCTCAAAAATTAGTAGAAAAAGGTTTTACAAAAGTTTATAACGTCTTACCAGGAATGAGTGCTTGGAAAGGCGATTTAATAAAAAAATTATAAATTCGGAGGGGTTTGAAAAATGTCTAATAAAGTTGCAATTATTGCAAGTAATGGTGGATTATTTGATGCATATAAGGTATTTAATATCGCAACGGCAGCAGCTGCTACAGAGAAAGAAGTAGCAATCTTCTTTACATTTGAGGGTCTGAACTTGATTCATAAAGAAGCGATGAAACAATTGCCACTTCCAGAAGGAAAAGAACATTATGCAGAAGGATTTGCGAAAGCAAATGTTCCAAGTATTCCGGAATTAGTAGAAATGGCAAAAGAGATGGGAGTAAAATTAATCGCTTGTCAAATGACAATGGATGTTATGAATTTAACGAAAGAAGACTTTATTGATGGAATTGATGTAGGTGGCGCAGTTACATTCCTTGAGTTTGCAAAAGATGCTGCACCAACATTAACGTTTTAATCATTTGTTTTATTCCATTCTTTAGTGGAAGGGATTACTCTTCCACTTCATATCACAAAAATATACCTGCAGGGGGTAAGTGGAATGGCAGTTCAAAAAATGACATCAGCACAAGTAGCTCGTAAAGTAATCGAAAATCAACCATTATTTATTTTAGATGTACGAAACAGAGAAGATTTTGAAGATTGGAAAATCGAAGGACACCGATTTGAATATTTAAATGTGCCTTACTTTGAATTATTAGATGGTGTGGAAGAAATTCTTCCAAAATTACCGTCCGATCAAGATATTTTAGTTGTTTGTGCGAAAGAGGGCTCTTCTGTCATGGTTGCGGAAATGCTTTCAGATGCAGGATACGATGTGTACTACCTTGAGGGTGGTATGAAAGCTTGGAGCTCTTACCTCGAGCCAATTAAAGTAGGTGATTTGACTAATGGAGGTGAACTGTATCAATTTGTTCGTCTAGGGAAAGGCTGCTTATCTTATATGGTCATTTCTGATGGTGAAGCTGCCATTATTGACGCAGTTCGTTTTAAAGATGTGTTCATCAACTTTGCGAAAGAGAAAAATGTGGAAATTACCCACGTATTTGATACACACTTACATGCGGACCACATCTCCGGAGGACGCCATATTGCAAAGGAAACAGGGGCGAAATATTATTTACCACCAAAAGATGCAGATGAGGTGGTTTATGAATATAATCCATTGGAAGATGGTTTAACAGTGAAGGTTGGGAATTCCAAAATTGAAGTAGGCGCTCTGTATTCACCAGGTCATACAATTGGTTCAACTTCCTTCATCGTAGATAACAAGTATTTATTAACAGGAGATATTTTATTCATTGATTCCATCGGTCGACCTGACTTAGCAGGACGTGCTGAGGATTGGGTAGGAGATCTTCGCGAAACGCTTTATCGCCGTTATCGTGAGTTAGCGGAAGATTTAATTGTATTGCCTGCACACTTCATGATTATTGATGAGTTGAATGAAGATGGAACAGTTGCAAAACGTTTAGGGAATCTATTTGCGGAAAACCATGGTTTAAATATTGAAAGTGAAGAAGAATTCCGTAAGACAGTAACAGAAAACTTGCCACCACAACCAAATGCATACCAAGAAATTCGTCAAGTAAATATGGGGAAATTGACACCAGACGAAGAAGAACAAATGGAAATGGAAATCGGTCCAAACCGTTGTGCGGTACGTTAATTATGAAACAGGTGGGGAGAATGATAAACTCCCCCTTTTTAATGAGAATTAAAAAGGAGCGTTTGAAATGGAAGTCAATCAAGTGTTAGATGCAAAAGGATTATCTTGTCCACTCCCGATTGTACGGGCAAAAAAAGCAATGGATACGTTAGCGACAGGTCAAGTGTTAGAAGTGCATGTGACAGACAAAGGCGCACTATCTGACTTTCCTGCTTGGGCTAAATCAAGTGGACATGAAATATTAGATCAATCGATTGAAGCGGATGTAATCAAATTCATTATTAAAAAGGGATAACGAATCGATAAAGAGGAGAGGTGACATTCGGGAGAGGGTGTCACCTCTTCTGGAAAGAAGGTATCAACATGGACATTGCTTGGATTCTAACCATATTTGCAATAGGATTTGTTGGGTCATTTATCTCAGGGATGGTTGGAATTGGTGGATCGATTATTAAATATCCAATGCTTTTGTATATCCCTTCTTTATTAGGCTTTACCGCATTTACAGCTCATGAGGTATCTGGGATAAGTGCTGTACAAGTATTCTTTGCTTCTCTTGCTGGTGTTTGGGCATATCGAAAAGGTAACTTTTTAAATAAATCCCTTATTTTCTATATGGGAAGTGGAATTTTAATAGGAAGTATCATCGGAAGTTTTGGTTCATCCTATTTTTCGGAACAAGGTGTTAACATTGTATACGGAATCTTGGCGTTAATCGCCGGAATTATGATGTTTATTCCAAAGAAGCAAATTGATGATATCCCGTTAGAACAAGTCACTTTCAATAAACTACTTGCAACGATTTTATCTCTCATAGTGGGAATTGGTTCAGGGATTGTTGGAGCAGCCGGTGGTTTCCTCCTTGTACCGATAATGCTTGTCGTATTAAAAATACCAACTCGCATGACCATTGCAACAAGTTTAGCTGTTACGTTTATTTCATCGATAGGAAGTGCAGTAGGGAAACTATCAACAGGGCAAGTAGATTACTTGCCAGCCATTATTATGATTGTCGCAAGTATTATTGCTTCACCTTTAGGAGTGAAGGTTGGTAAAAAAATGAACCCTTCTATTTTGAAGTGGATTCTAGCGATTCTCATTATCGGTACAGCTATTAAAGTATGGATGGATATACTATAAAAGCAAGTTACATGAACAATGGGAAAAATCTTATTGAATCAATCAAAAAAAGATTAGACTTCCCAAAGGTATTATGAGATAGATTTTAGTAATAAATAAATAGAAAGAAGAAAATGGGTGTTGGCGATAAACCAGCACCAATTTTTTTATTCCTTCTTTTAATTCAATTTTTTCGGTAAATGTATTAAATCAAGATTTCACTACAACAACAATTAACGAAAAATGAGTAGCTGATATAATGCTTCAAACCGACTAATTTCATCATTATAAAGAGAAAATATAATGTCGAATTCAGTTGTTGTCGCAAATACTAAATTAGTCGATTCCAACTTCTTTGTATGATTACAACCCCTCTTTCCATTCATCTCTGGAAGATAGTACTCAACCTATAATTCTGAATATTCTTTCTAATGAAACTTTTAATATGATGAGAAAGTTTACGTAAAAAACACTTGCATTTAAGCCAAAGACCGAATATTATTAATTCTGTTGTTTTAAATGTTCGTATTTAGGGGGTTGAACTTTTTGTTTCGACTAAAAGAAAATAATACAACTGTAAAAACGGAAATTTTTGCAGGTTTAACAACTTACTTAACAATGGTATATATTGTCATCGTTAACCCTTCGATTCTAGCGATTTCTGGTGTGCCTAGTGAACAAGTATTCACAGCGACAATTATTGCAGCGGTATTTGGTACATTATGGTTGGCGTTATTTGCCAATTATCCAATTGCAATGGCTCCAGGTATGGGGTTAAATGCATTCTTTACGTTTTCGGTTGTCCAAGCTTCTAAAGGCGAAATTGACTATATGACAGCATTTTCTGCTGTATTTGTAGCGGGTATTATTTTCTTTATTATTAGCTTAACGCCTTTACGACAAATGCTCGTTAAAGCCATACCGAATAATTTAAAATTAGCTATTACTGCTGGTATCGGTTTATTCATCGCTTTCATTGGTATGCGATCAGCAGGCATCGTGACAGATGACGAAGCGACATTAGTCCGATTAGGAGATTTATCAAGCCCTATGGTTTGGTTAACAATTGTAGGGGTTCTAGTTACGGCTATTTTCATGATGTACCGTGTATTCGGTGCAATTTTCTGGGGTATGATTGTGACAGCAATCCTTGCAGCATTAACTGGCAATTTAACATTCAATGGTGTTATTTCAATGCCATCATTACCAGAAGGGATTTTAGTATGGAATCCAATTGAAGCCTTTGGCGATGTCATTAAATATGGCTTATATGGGACAGTATTTTCATTCATTTTAGTTACATTGTTTGACACGACAGGTACGATGATTGGCGTTGCGAAACAAGCGGGTATTTTAAAAGATGATAAATTGCCACGAGCACGTCAAGCTTTCCTTGGTGATTCAATGGCAACAATCATCGGTTCAATGTTTGGTACAAGCCCATCAACAGCCTATATCGAATCTTCTTCTGGTGTAGCAGTAGGTGGACGTACTGGATTAACGTCGTTAGTAGTTGCAGGGCTATTTGTCATTACCTTATTCTTCTCGCCATTAGCAGCTACATTAGCAAGTGTACCTGCTATTACTTCTCCTGCCTTAATTATCGTGGGTAGTTTAATGATTGGTGTTGTCCGCCATATCGAATGGGATAAAGTAGAAGAAGCATTTCCAGCATTTTTAGTAATTTTAATCATGCCATTAACGTCCAGTATTTCAGATGGTATTGCATTCGGGTTTATTTCTTACCCATTATTTAAGTTACTGAAAGGTAAGGGTAAAGAGGTTCATCCATTACTTTACTTCTTTGCGATTTTATTCATTATCCTGTTAGTAATTATGTCTCATTAATAATTAATAGCCTCTCATTCCGCGAGAGGCTTATTTTATTGGTGTGATAGAATGAAGGGCAAATTTTGTTGTTGAGTGGCTTTCACTTGGTAAAATGATTGCCAAGTTGCTTGAAATAAAAAGCTTTTAATACTCTGGAAGGAGAGGGCTTATAAAATGAAATGAGAAATTCCCAATTAGATGTTCAATGTTCAGGAATATAACAAACGGATGATCAATTAAATTCAATAGGCTAAACTGCAAGAGGAAAACAATGTTTTAGTATGAAATAGTTTCTTAGTTGTAGACAAAAATTTAAAAGATAGAATAAAGTTTTTTGTTGTAAACGAATCAAAATAAGCATGGATGCAATAAAAAATTTCTGATCATGCTTTAACTAAAATATGGAGATTGATGAAGATGCAAAATAATCAAATATCATTAACAAAATCAATGATTTTCTTTCTAATTCCTGTTGCGTTTTCAAGCGTAATACAATCGTTAGGACAAATCATTTCAACAATAATAGTTGGACAAACTTTAGGTGAAGAATCACTAGCAGCTATATCAGCATTCTTTCCTCTACTGTTCCTATTAATATCTTTTGCGATAGGCGTTGGGTCTGGGAGTTCGATATTAGTAGGTCAGGCATTTGGTGCTAAAAATATAGAGAAGCTAAAGGAAGTTGTTGGGGTTACTATTGGATTAACACTATTAATATCTGTAGTAGTTGCATTCGTTGGTGGCTTTTTCACAGAGGGTATTTTGAAATTAATGGGTACACCTGAAAATATTTTAGAAGAAAGTGCAAGCTACGCAAAAATATTATTTGTTACATTACCAATTATGTTTTTATATATGTGTTATACAACATTTATTCGTGGTACAGGAGATTCAAAAACACCTTTAATCTTCTTAATTGTAAGTATTATTGTCAATGTTGTATTGTTACCAATACTAATGTTTGGTTGGTTAGGGCTACCTGCATTGGGATTAGATGGTGCAGCTTATGCCTTTGTACTTTCAAACTTAATAACATTTATATTACTACTGCTATACTTATCAAAAACTGGTCATATCATTAAATTAGATAAAGAAACAATCAAAAATATCCGAATTAAAGGGGACTTAGTAAAGAGTTTACTTAAACTAGCGATCCCTTCTAGTATTAGTATGATTGCAATTTCTATGGCAGGGATAGCAGTAATATACTTTGTTAATCGATATGGTTCAAATGCGACTGCAGCGTATGGAATTGTGAATCAAATTGCAAGCTATGTTCAAATTCCTGGTATGTCAGTTTCAATCGCAATATCAGTGTTTGTAGCGCAAGCCATAGGAGCGGGGAAGCAAGAAAGCATAGAGAAAATTACCAAATTGGGGTTAAAGTTAAGTTATCTATTTGGAGGAATTCTAGTAATTGTTGTCTATTTATTTGCTGAACCTATCTTAAGAGTATTCTTAACAAGTCCAGAAACAATTGCTCTGGCAAAAGGCTTAATGTTTATTTCTTTTTGGAGTTATTTATTATTAGCTCATGTTCAAGTAATCTCTGCGACAATGCGTGCAACAGGGACAGTACTATGGCCAACTGTTATTTTAATCTCAACAATTTGGCTTATAGAAGTTCCATCTGCATATTTATTATCAACTCATACTTCACTTGGTATTTTTGGAATATGGCTAGCTTATCCGATATCATTCGCTGTGAATTTAATTCTGCAATATTTGTACTATAAACTTGTTTGGAAAAAGAAAACAATCACAGCTTTAGTATCTAGTGATCATTAGAATTTTCAAAGAGTTCTTCAAGAAGTATAAAAAATGGTTGCCATAATTTTACTTAACTAAAATAGTACAAGTGATGATAAAAAAGGAATAGAGGCAGATTTAGTCTCCAAAAGTGTAGATTAAATCCTGCCTCTTTGTATTGATGAATTAAAATATTAAGCTAGAAACATCCTTTAACTCTCTTCAACGTTTATAACGAGTTCCTCAAATAATTTATCATTAAAATATATTTTTAATTTCCATAATCCACTTGTAGGGAACATCATATTAGATGGAATATGGGAATCTGCACCGTTATGTGGGCTAATGGAAACATCAGAATATTGCCATACTGCATTATTGCCAAATAACAAAACAGGATGTTCTTTTCCGTCTTCATCAACGCCAACTACTTTAAAATCACCGCTGATATTCTCTTCCTCTCCCCAAAAATGCCATATATATTTATCCGGTTTATTCGCAATAAACTTTGTTGCGACTGCTTCACCTTCGTTACCCGAACCGACCAAAATTCCCACCTTACCTTCTTTCCCAATCAATACATACTCACCCTTTGTCCCGTCATGAAAAGTAACGGGTAATGAAAAAGTAGGGCTTACCTCTAACTTTTTGTTATCATCAACATTTTTACAACCGACAAGAGTCATTAACAATAGTACAGAAATCAACATAATGATTTTATTCCTCATATGACTCTCCCTTTATTAGCTTGAAATAAACGACATTTTATATTACTTTCAACATTTTTACTAATATTCCTTCTTATTTAATCATTCGGATGCCGAATGCCAAGCCTCTTAGAGCGGAAAATAAATAAAAGATTT
>SMEK01001340.1_pt1 | contig 11787 bp, 11 predicted proteins | sample 2456371 | NCBI WGS metagenome assembly SMEK01 (sample SAMN10132590, study PRJNA489261) | soil metagenome | isolation source: day1 antibiotic-loamy sand soil ammended with composted manure from dairy... | place: USA | collected 2015-04-01
TATGCTTATTTATGATTCTTTATTAATAAAAATATGGTTTAAATCTGTTGTAGTAGAATTTTAGATAAATCCATTTCTTGAGCACTAGCAACTTTTCTTCCCTTTCCTTTTAAAAAATATTCGCCAACCATCACCAGTAAGCCTTATTGAAACTTTTCCAAACATAAGTACAGTTGTCACGGTACATTTCTGTGCAATTTACATATAATAATGAAAACGTTATTTTCCATTCTGGTTGATAAATTTGTTGTTATTTGCAAAGACTATCAAGTGAACCATCCCTGTGATTTCTCAACATACGCTGATGAAATAGGTGATCGTGATGTTAAACTACTTAGATGTTGGGACAGGTGAAGAAATAGTCTTTATTCATGGATTAGGAAACCGCATACAAGCTTGGGCTCCCCAATTGGAACTGACTACACAATATCGATTAATTATCATCGAATTAAGAGGACATGGTGACTCTCCAGAAAAGGAAAATATCAATGTCGAATTTTTTGCAAAAGACATAATTGAAGTATTAGATTATTTAAATATCGAAAAAGCACATTTTGTTGGTTTATCACTCGGTGGAATCGTTGCACTAGAAATATGTAAGCGTTTTAAAAAGCGTGTAAAATCACTCATTTTATGTAATACAACTTACTATATTCCTACTTTGCTTGGGAATATTACTCTTGAAAAAACAAAACGATTTTTAAAAAAATCGTCACTCGAACAACTGAATGAACGGCTCATCAAAAAATGTTTATACAATCCTGAAGAACAAAAGGTTTATGAATTAGCAAAGAATGCTTTTCACATTCGAGAAGATACGTATTTAAAATCCGTTCAATCAGCTTTTGGAAGAAACTATTTTTATGATTTGTTGACCATTAATGTGCCAACACTGATTATTGGTTCACTAGAAGATAAAGTTGTACCTATTCAAAATGCCTATCTGATGCATTACATGATTAAGTCTTCCAATTTAATTATTTTTGAAAATACAGGACATTTGTCGAATATCGAGCGACCAGAACTATTCAATTTAGCCATTGCTCAACATATCAAACAATTTCAAAATAAAGTAAGTTAAAAAGGGGGCGTCTAACAAGTCATTTTGAGACACCCCCTTTGCGACGAGGAGGCGCGTTTGATGTGACCACCGCAGGAGAAAAGTTTTCAAGAGAATATAACTATTAAGAAATAAGGCTGTTCAGAAAGTGATTGACTTTCTGGACAGCCCCGTTCCATCTTATTTATTTAATGTTCGTCTTAAGAACTCTTTTGTTCTTTCGTGTATTGGGTTGACTAGTACTTGTTCAGGAGGCCCTTCTTCAACAATGACCCCTTTATCCATAAATACGACTCGATCTGAAACTTCTTTTGCAAATTCCATTTCATGGGTAACAATTAACATCGTATTTCCGGCCTTCGCAAGGTCTCGCATAACCTTTAGTACTTCCCCTACCATTTCTGGGTCAAGGGCAGAAGTCGGTTCATCAAATAGCATCACGTCTGGATCCATTGCTAAAGCTCTTGCAATTGCAACCCTCTGTTTTTGTCCACCTGAAAGTTGTCGAGGTCGCGCATTCTTATAGCGATCCATTCCAACAATCGTTAAATATTTCATCGCATTGTTTATGGCTTCCTCTTTTGAACGTTTCAATACTTTTACTTGTCCGACTATACAATTCCCTAATACATCCAAGTTATTAAATAAGTTAAACTGCTGGAATACCATACCTAAGTGCGTACGATATTTTTCTTTATTGTAACCTTCCGTTAAAATATTTTCTCCATTAAAAATAATCTCACCGCCTGTAGGAGTTTCCAGCAAGTTAATGCAACGCAATAATGTGGATTTTCCTGATCCTGAAGCTCCAATTAACGTTACAACTTCCCCTTTTCTTACTTGGAAATTGACATCTTTCAATACTTCATGATTGCCGAATGTTTTATTTAAATGTTTGATATCAATGACCACTGTCATAGCATTACTCACCATCCTTTATCGGCTTGTTTCCTGTCACAAGCTCCACTCGGTACGAATCAGGTCCATCCATTTTCTTCTCAAACCAAAGAAGAATACGAGTTACAGTGAATGTCATAATGAAGTACAATACGCAGGCAATTAAGAATGCTTCTGCATAACGATATGTACTACCCGCAACAGAGTTCGTTGTAAAGAATAATTCAACTACACTAATGACACTTAGTACAGAAGAGTCCTTTATATTCATAACGAGCTGGTTACCAGTCGCTGGTAAAATATTTCGAGCTACTTGAGGAAGGATAATATAGAACATTGTTTGAAAATGATTCATACCAATCGCTTCACTGGCCTCGTATTGTCCTTTATCGATTGAAACAATTCCACCTCGCACATACTCTGCCATATAAGCACCTGTATTTAAGCTGATAACAATTAAACCAGCAACAAAGCGATTTAATTGAATATCAATGGCATAGAGTCCGTAGAACACAACCATCGCTTGTACCATCATTGGAGTGCCACGGAATAGTTCAACATAGCAAGTTAGTATAAAATTAATAGTTTTTAATGCATATGTTTTAAAGGATTTTTTTTGCAATGGAATCGTGTGCATAACCCCGATGAAAAATCCGATAATCGCACCAAAAATCGTACCTAATATCGCAAGAATTAATGCAATCCATGCTCCTCGCAAAAACAAATCCCAGTTATTCTGAAAAATATTCCAAACTGTTTCTAAGAAAGACATAAAGAAATCCCCTTATTGTTTTTTTGTTCGCACTTAGAAGAATTAAAGTTAAGCACAGTAAATAACTTTACAGGGAAGGAAAATGGAAAAAGGTTGTCTTATAGAGAATCTCAAGACAACCTTTCACCACACTATTGTTGTGATGGTTGATTTTTAATAGCTTCTTCCATGATTTGATGACGTTCATCTTCCGTAATACCAGCTAAAATTTCGTTAATTTTATCTTTTAAGTCCGAACCTTTTTTCAAGCCAACAGCGATTGCTGTATCAGATTCATCAGCCTCAAATCCGTCTTCTGGAACAATGTAAGTAAATCCTTCAATTGCTGCCTCAGCAGACATCCCTTCTGGACGTTCTGAAATATAAGCATCAATTGCACCAGAAGATAATTGGATTCGCATTTGGCCAAAATCTGTAGCTGGTACTTGTTTATTAACGCCAGTCATTTGATCGATTACTTTGTAGTGAGTAGTACCTTGTTGTGCTGTTACTTTAGCCCCTTCAAAATCATGAATCGATTTTGCATTTGCATATGGACCATCTTTTTTCACAACAATTACGAAATCACTCGTATAATAGTTGTCTGTAAAATCGATTACTTCCATGCGTTCAGGAGTAGGTGACATACCCGCAATAACTGCATCAATTGCACCAGATTGTAATGATGGAATTAAACCATCCCAGTCAGTTTTTACAATTTGAAGCTCCATCCCTAATCCTTCAGCAATACGTTTTGCGATTTGAACATCGTAACCGTTTGCAAACTCTTTAGAATCTGCAATAGGAACTGCTCCATTTGAGTCATCTTTTTGAGACCAGTTAAATGGTGCATAAGCAGCTTCCATACCTACTCTTAATACACTTTTTGACTCGGATGAAGATTCTGAATCTTTTTGTGATTCTCCACCTGTTGATTCTTTGTTTCCTGAACCACATGCTGCAAGAACGAGAACCGTCATCATGGTTATGAAAAGTAGCAATAATTTCTTTTTCATCTTAATTCCCCCTGTCTCTGTTTAGCTTAGCTTCACAAATAAAAAGCGACCTAAGAAGAACTTAAGGTCGCATCAATTTGTTAGACTAATACCTCTAGTTCCACTTTGGAATAGCACACCTTACATATAAACATGTAAGACAGTGTTACAGTTATTCACTGTAACCCCAGCATAGTTATCTGAGCAAATAACTACACTTCGGCGATATTTCCTTCTTTCCCACTTCTTCACTCGCTCAAGCTCCATGAGAAACTAATAAATACCGCGCCTCTACCCTACCAAGTGAGGCTAGAATATTCAATTGTTAAGAGAAGCATAACCTAAATGGTGTTTACTTGTCAATAACAAATAGGAAAAGTTTAATAGTACCAAATATACTCCCCAAAAATAGTTGGGGAGTATATTATACATTTTCTTATGAATTTAGAAGTAAATCTTCAGGATTTTCGATTAATTCTTTAACTGTTTTTAAGAATCCAACTGAATCTTTACCATCAATGATTCGATGATCGTATGAAAGTGCCACATACATCATTGGACGAATTTCAACTTGGCCGTTTACAGCTACTGGACGGTTTACAATTGAGTGCATACCAAGGATACCTGCTTGCGTACCATTGATAATCGGTGTTGAAGCTAATGAACCAAAGATACCGCCATTTGTAATTGTAAATGTTCCGCCTTGTAAATCAGAAATTGCTAATTTCTTTTCACGTGCTTTTTGAGCAAGTTCTGCAATTTCTCTTTCAATTTCAGCGAAGTTTTTGCGATCTGCATCACGTACAACTGGAACTACTAAACCTTCTTCTGTAGATACCGCAATACCGATATCATAAATGTTAAATTTATGAATTTCATCGCCAACAATTTGTGCATTTACATAAGGGTATTTTTTCAATGCAGCAACTACTGCTTTTGTGAAGAATGACATGAATCCAAGTTTAATACCATTCTCATTCACAAATTGCTCTTGCTTACGTTTACGTAATTCCATTACATTTGTCATGTCAATTTCGTTGAATGTTGTTAACATTGCCGTATTTTGTTTAACTTCAAGAAGACGTTTTGCAATTGTTTGACGTCGACGGCTCATTCTTTCAACTGTAACGCGAGATTCATCTACAGTTACAGCAGGTGCTACAGGTTGTGCTGCTTGCACTGGTTGTGCTGGTTTAGCAGCATGAGCAGCAACATCTTGTACACGAACTCGGCCTTGTGGGTCTACTGGTGAAATTGCTGCTAAATCAATGCCTTTTTCACGAGCAAGTTTACGTGCAGCTGGTGAAGCTACTACGCGCTCATTAGATGTTTCCTCAACAACCGGTGCAGCTTGTGCTGGTTGTGCTTGAGGAGCTTGTGGTTGTTCCTCTTTAACCGCTTCTTTTGCAGGTTCTGCTTGAGGTGCTGGAGTAGGTTCAGCTCCACCTTCAACAGGCTCAACGATCGCAATTGTTTGGCCAACTAATACTGTATCGCCTTCTTCAGCTAAAATTTGAGTTAATACTCCTGCTTCTTCAGAAATAATTTCTGCATTTACTTTATCTGTTTCTAATTCAACAATGAATTCGCCTTTCTCAACGCGATCTCCAACTTTTTTCACCCATTGTGCAATTGTACCTTCCGTAATCGATTCTGCTAATTCAGGGACTTTAATTTCAGCCACTTTTTATATCCTCCTTTAATTCTCAACACTGTTAAATCTTAACGTAAATTATGCAAGATTACAAATCTGCTAAAGCGTCGTTAATTACTTTAGCTTGAGCAACTTTATGTGAGTCCATGTCACCTTCTGAAGTAGAAGACATTTCTGGACGTCCAACATAACGTACTTTTTTGCCTTCAGCTAATTCAAATAAGTATTCTAAGGCAAATTTCCAAGGACCTTGGTTTCTAGGTTCCTCTTGTACCCAAACAATTTCTTTCGCGTTAGGGTATCTCGCAATGATTTCAGAAAGTTTTTCCATCGGGAATGGATATAATTGTTCAATGCGAAGGATGTGAAGTTTTTCGAATCCTTCACCGTCTTTAATTGCTTCTGCTAAGTCAATTGTCACTTTACCAGAAGCTAAAATAATGCGTTCCACTTTTTTAGGATTTTGTCCGAGTCCTGGTTGTTCAATGACTTCCTCGAATTTTCCTTCAGATAATTGCTCTAATGTAGCTGCAGCTAATGGATGACGCAATAATGATTTTGGTGTTGCAACTACTAATGGACGCACTCCTTCAGTTCCAAGCATTTTCGCTTGTCGACGTAATAAGTGGAAGTAGTTTCCGGCATTTGAACAGTTTGCAACAATCCAGTTATTTTCAGCACATAATTGCAAGTAACGTTCAATGCGTGCTGCAGAGTGTTCTGGACCCTGTCCTTCCATACCATTTGGTAATAAAAGAACTAATCCAGATTTAAGACCCCATTTAGAACGAGCAGCTGTAATGAAGTTATCAAACATTACTTGAGCCATATTTGCGAAGTCCCCGAATTGTGCTTCCCAAATTGTTAATGCTTTCTCATTTTCCAGGTTATAACCATATTCATAACCCACGATTGCCGCTTCTGTTAATGGAGAATTGAATACACTAAAGGAAGCTTTAGCTCCTGAAATATTGTGTAATGGCGTCCATTCAGAACCGTTATTTTTATCATGTAGTACTAAATGACGTTGCGAGAAAGTACCACGTTGAGCATCTTGCCCAGTCAGACGAATTGGGTTTCCTTCACGTAAAATTGATGCAAATGCCAATGTTTCTCTCAAAGTTTTCAGGCCATGCTAACAGTTCTTCGTTAATTTGTTTTAATTCCTCAGCAGAAACACCTGTTTCTAATTGTGGATAAGGTTGTTTCACCTCTTCAGGAATTTCCACTTCGAGATGATGACCCTTTTCTTCGCCTACTGCTTTAACATGATCGTAACTTTTTTGCATTTCGCCATAAATTTCTTGGTTTAGCTGTTCTACGAATTCTTTTGTTACAATACCTTCATTTACAACTCGTTCACCATAAAGTTCACGAACTGTAGGATGTTTATCAACAATTAAGTATGTTTTTGGATTTGTTACAGTCGGATCATCAGTTTCATTGTGTCCAAATCTGCGGTAACCAATTAAGTCAATTAAAATATCTTTACCGAACATTTGACGATATTCAAAAGCAAATTTTGCTACTTGAATTACTGCTTCAGGATCATCTGCATTCACGTGCACTATAGGAATACCGTACCCTTTTGCTACGTCTGATGAATAGTGTGTTGAGCGAGAATCGTAATATTCTGTTGTAAATCCAATCATGTTATTGGAGATGATGTGGATGGATCCGCCAGTAGAGAATCCTTTTGTTCCAGCATAGTTAAATGTTTCTTGTACGATTCCTTCACCGCTAAATGCTGCATCTCCATGAACAAGAACCGCTAGTGCTTTTGATGTATCTTGCACTGGTTCTCCAGGATTAGATGTATCTTCTTGTGCTGCTCTCGTTGAACCAGTTACAACAGGGCTAACTACTTCTAAGTGTGAAGGGTTATATGCAAGTTTTACCGTTAATCCAGATGGTTTGTGATAAGTTGCACCCATGTGATATTTCACATCACCAGTCCAACCTTTTGTAATTTCAATTGAACCATCTTCAGGGAAGAAGTAATCGTTTGGAACGTGTGCGAAATCTGCAAACATCATAGCGTATGGCTTGTTTACGATGTGTGTTAATACATTTAAACGTCCGCGGTGCGCCATACCGATTTGTAAAAATTTCATTTGATCTTTTTCTGCGGATTTTACGATTTCATCAATTAAAACTACTAATGTATCTAAACCTTCAATAGAGAATCTTTTTTGACCAACGAATGTTTTATGAATGAATTTTTCAAAGTTTTCAACGCGAGTAAGTTTTTCTAATACGGCTTTTTTCTCATCTGCAGATAGTTTTTGTTTGAAGAATCCTGATTCAATTTTTGATTGAATCCAATTTCTTTCGGATTGATCTTCTACATGTGCATATTCGAATCCGATTTTTTCAGTGTAAAGTGAACGTAAATAATCAATCGCTTGTTTACCGTTGGAAACGTTTGCAGGGACATTATTTAAGAATAGTGAAGCAGGTAATTCAGCTAAATCTGCATCCGTTAATCCGTATGCTTGAGGCTCAATTTTTGAAAAATCTAATGGACGGTCTTTCAGTGGGTATACGTCCGCTCCATAATGCCCAAAAGCTCGTATTGCATCTGCTAATTTTACAGCTGCCAATACTTTGTTAAAATCTCCTGTTTGAGCCACTTGCGCACCACTTGAAGTTTCTTCTAGTACTGGAGCACCAAATTGTTGGAATAATGAAGCCAATTCCGAATCAACTTCGTCAGGGTTTTGTAAGAACAGTTCATATTGTTCCATTACATACCCTAAGTTCGGTCCAGAAAATACTGACCAAGGAGATCCAGTTGTAATTACATTGTTCGACATGAGAAAAACCTCCAAATTTTGCTAATAGCAATTACATTTTAAATAGAAAGTATAAAAATCATTCTTCTATTAATATAAATTTATATAACAATTTGAGAAGAACCTTTTTTCCATTTCAATCTTACTACTCTTCATAAAAAATACAACTATTTTTCACAAATTTAGATGAAATTTTTTGAATGGAATTAAAAAAATGTTTTAAGTAGGTAAACGTAATGTAAAAGTTGTGCCCTTTCCTACTGAACTCGATACATCCATTTCAACTTGATACTTGTTTGCCAACATTTTTGAGATGCTTAAACCTAGTCCAGTTCCACCTCCATTACTCCGCGAACGATCCACGCGATAAAATCGATCGAATATAAAAGGTAAATGTTCTCTTGAAATGCCGATACCATTATCTTGTATCGTCATAAAAATATTTTCTGTAAAATAATGAACATGTATTTGGATAATGGGTATATTTTCGTTATATCGAATTCCATTTTCGATAATGTTTCTTACAATTTGTGCAAACGCATTCTCTGATATTTGTGCCATCCTTTTTTCGCCATCGAACACCACATTCATTTTAGCATTTGAATAAACAACTTCAAGTTCTTCAATTACGGTATTTAAAACTTTTTCTATATCACAGGAAGCTTCTTCTTTTCCTTCATTTCGAGCCAAACTTAATAATTCCTCAATCATTTTCTTCATGCGTTGAACTTCATCTATTGCCAAATCCAGCGATTCTTCCAACACTTGTGGATCATCCTTACCCCATCGCTTAATTAAAGACAGGTGTCCTTCAATCGCTTGAATGGGTGTGCGAAGTTCATGAGATGCATCTGAAACAAATTGTTGTTGCCGCATAAAAGTTACTTCCAATTCATTCATCATGGAGCGATAAATTTTTAGTAAATCACCAATCTCATCATCATGATGATAAGTAAAATGAATATTTTCTTGAAAACCTTTTTCTTTTACTCGAGTCATGGAATTCCGCAAATCTTTTAATGGCTTCATTATTATATGAACCAAATAATGACTCATAGTTACTGCAATGAACAATGCACCGATTCCTGCTATTATCAAAACCGTCAACACATAACGCATCATGGAGTGAAACGTGTCAAGCGGGTGTATTAATTGAATAATTCCTTGAAAAAATCCGATTTGAACTAAACGATTCACAACAATGACTTCTTTATGATCTAGCGATAGTTTCTCAACGACAGTTTTCTGTATTTCATCAATCGGATAATTGATGTTTGCACTAGGCGAGTAATCATTAATCCTCAAAACTTCATAACCATCCATATTATATAGACGAACCGTTTGATTTTGATGAACAATTGACTTCAATAACCCTGTATTGTCTTTCAATTCATTGATTGAAATCGATTGGCCTTGGGTATGAAAAAAATCCGTTAAATCATCAACAGTTCGGACTGCATTTAATTCCTCTTGATGGATGAGCCAAGTATAGAGTGCAAAATAGATGATGATACAAATCGTCGCATAACTAAAAAATATGACTAGTGAAGTAGATAACGTCCATTTTTGTTTTAATGTTAGTTGGAACATTGATTGTTTAATTTTTTTCATTCTCTCACCACATACCCAACGCCACGAATTGTTTCAATATACGGTTCTTTTTCTGTCTGTAATTTTGAGCGTAGATGGCGAATATAAACATCTACTACGTTTGTTTCCACTTCCATATTATGTCCCCATACTTTATCTAATATTAACTCTCGAGTACATACTCGGTTTTTGTTTTCACACAACAATTTCAATAAATCATACTCAGTTTTGGTTAAATCTAATTTTTTCCCTTCAAACATTACTTTATAGGATGCGGTATCAATTTCAAGGTCTCTTACTTTAATGACTTTTCGTTGTTGTTCACCCCAATTGGCTCTTCTTAAAACAGAGCGAATTCGAGCTAATAATTCTTCAATCGCAAAAGGCTTAACAATGTAATCATCCGCACCGGCATCCAATCCTGATACTCTGTCCGTAACCGCATCACGAGCCGTTAATAAAATAATCGGCACATCGGAATTTGCACGAATTCGCCGACAAACTTCAACACCATTGAGACTAGGTAACATCACATCAAGCAATATGCAATCGAAAGGTTCATTTAGCGCTTTTTGTAAGCCTTCTCTGCCATCACTGCATGTTGTCACATCAAAATGTTCATGAATAAGTTCCAATTCAATAAATCGGGCTATACTTTTTTCATCTTCCACTAACAATATTTTTTTCATTTTAATCACCTTTCATAAAGGTATAAATTTATAAAAAATGGTTATATTACCAAATACAAGACACCCCTAACACTTTTTTCACAAAGAATATATCCTTAAACTTTGAAAGCCACAATTTAAGTTTACCTTAAATTGTGGCTCTTTTTTAATGAATTGGATCGAATTTTCCTCATAATCTGTAATCGCCCTACGATTGAAAAAGTTATTTCATCCTTGTAACTTTTTTCCCTAATCTGCATATTTTACGTTTATGCCCTATATCGATACAAATTTCGATAAATTTACCTAGTTTTAGAGTTATTCAATCTAGGTATTATATAAATAAAACATCTATAGTTTTCAATTTTGAGAGATGTTATGCTAAATGAATCTATTTTAACCATTAACAATTTCATTTATTGAAACATCGATGGTTTTTTTATAAAATATTTCTTATTACGTTCACAAACTTTACACAGAAAATACTGGTTTTTTTCAAACAAAATCTTGTAAGAACGATTATATTTATTATAAGATATACTGGTCAAAATTTTTTTAGAATATTAGAACGGGAAAACTATGGATGCATGTCTATAGTTTATAACGTCTAAACTTTTAGGTTTTTGGTGTCGTTGCTCTTCGTGTTATTGGAAATTTTTTGCAACTATCCTAAAAAGGAGGCGTTTACATGCTGAAACATCGAGATTTATTAGAAACTAATGAATTGTATCAATTACTCATACACCCGTCGGTTTTCCCGTATGTTCGTCATAAAGCGACGAGCCCAGAGGAATATCTATTTATGACTAAACAAATTATTGAAGAAGAGGCTTTAGGCAAAACGATATCAAGAACGATTCTTGATGAATGGGGTCAACCCATCGGAACAATAAGTTTGTATGATATTGAAGATGGCGCTGGATTTTTAGGCACTTGGATTGGCGCCCCATTCCAAGGAAAAGGATACAATCAGATAGCAAAAAAAGAATTCTTATCCGAAATATTTTTCAAATATAATTTCCATACCGTTTTTTTAAGAATTCGGAAAGAAAATGAAAAATCGAAACGTGCCTCCTTAAAGTTGCAATATGTAATTTCCGCTAATGAATTACATCCAACTTTATATGAGGAAATTAATGCTGGCGAAGCAAAATATGATTTATATAAAATTCCAAAAGATTTATTTTATTTAGTAACGGCTCATGAGCAAGAAGACACGGAAGAACAAGTAATTTAATAAATGAAATCAACACCAAATCTCAAAAAGGAGATTTGGTGTTTTTAGTGCGCCTGGCATGGGTGTAATCTATAGGGTGTAAGTCCCGAACTGTGAAGGCAGAAGTAACAGTTAGCTTAACGCAAGGGTGTCCGTGGTGA
>SMEK01000664.1_pt1 | contig 11775 bp, 10 predicted proteins | sample 2456371 | NCBI WGS metagenome assembly SMEK01 (sample SAMN10132590, study PRJNA489261) | soil metagenome | isolation source: day1 antibiotic-loamy sand soil ammended with composted manure from dairy... | place: USA | collected 2015-04-01
TTATTTAGGGCAGAAGGAAGGTAATAATAAACCAATCCCAATGTGAACGTCATGAACCACATGCCCACGCCTTGATGCATATAATATCCTTGGATTACCGTTTCACCCAAACCATTTTGATAAAAAGGCAGATAGCCAATCACAGTGAGTACAATAGTCCAAGAGAGAGAGCCTAGAATAAACCAGTTGGAAACGTAAATTTCTTTGGTATTTCTGTAGGCTATCGTTTTGTAAAAGTTCATTAAAGTAAGTATCAGGCCGATAGCGAAGAGTGACATGATGGGCCAGATATATTCCCGATATTCTCCACCACCATTATTGATACCATTCATTAAAGCCAAATTCCCCAAAAGGACACAAGCATTGATTAGATAAAAAGCCGCCCAACCCCATTTATAGCTGTATATCTTTCGGTTGGAAGTTCGGCTGACGACAAAATAGGCCAGTCCGATCATGGCTAGTGATGCCCACCCCCAGAAGACCGTGTTGGTATGGACTGGGCGTAGCCTTCCAAACGACAACCAAGCTACATGATCGATGTCGGGCCAGACAAATTTCATTCCCAGGTATTGCCCCGCCAGCGTACCGAGGACAAGCCATGCTGCTGCAGCACCAAGGTAGGCTAGGATAAGATCGATAAGGCGATTGTCGGTCTGGAGGTTTATTTTTCCAGGCTTCTTCTCATCCACAAATGGATTGTCGGGATTATGCGTTACCTTATCCACAAGCCCTCTTTTGTCTTGGACTGGCCCTAAGCCCGAGAGTTCATCACCTTTCAGTTTGTATTGCCCACCCTTCTTCCTTGCCTCTAGAAGCTTATCAACCTCATCAGATGGGAGATTAATGATAGACTCTTGTAGCTCGTTGTCCAGCTGCTTTTGATTGATCTGCTCTGAGGTCCTTAAAAGCTTGCTGATCCTGGCCACCGATATAAGCGCAAAAATGATCAGGATGATAATGGCCAGCACCATCGTGCCTATAATGCCTGGCTGGGTGTACCACGAGCTCGCATCAATGGGTTGGCTGGATTGTGCGGAAGCACTTCCGGACAATAGTGCGAAAAGCAGTGACCCAACAAATAAATGTCCATAATTTTTCATAATAGATAATCGGGTTTTAAGACCTTTTTGTCCTTTTTAAAATCAAAATTTATCAATTCAATAATCTTTCAATATTCTAAATCTCATATTATTTATAGTCTCATCTACCATAATCTGACACGCCAGACGGCTCGTTCCTGTCTTATTGGGCAAACCACTTAATGTGTGCTCTTCAAAATCATCCATCTCGCCAGTCTCACCTTCTAGTATCTCTATATGACATGTCCCACACATGGCTCTTCCTCTACAATCTCCCCAATCTTCCCAGAGCTCGTTCAATAGCAAATCCATAAGGTTGCGGTATTCATAAGGCTTATAAGAGACGGTCTTTTCATTCCCTGACCCTTCGATTACATACAAGAGGCCCATCTCACACTATTTTCTCAGGAAGGACAAGCCGTTGTTGAAGTCTTCCGTAATCCGTCTTACAGAAGTTTTCTCCAGCACCTGCTTGAGAGATTCCCTGATCGGTTTGAAATCTGCATGGATAGGGCATGGTTTCAGTTCAGAGCATTCTTTTATCCCCAACCCACATTTTGTTATAATATTATCACCATCTATGGCGAGCACGATCTCAATGAGTTTTATGTCTTTGTCCTTTTCTATAAAGAATCCCCCGTTGGGTCCTTTGGTCGAGTTGATGATGTCCAATTTGCGTAGGTTTTGCAATATTTTAGCCGTAAAAGGTTCAGGAGCATTTATGCCAGCACAAATTTCTTTTAAGCCTATTTTCTTATTGTTTTTACTATAAGATTCTATAATAATAACAGCCCGGATACCATATTCACATGCCTTAGAAAACATATCTTATTTAGGTTTCTTTTCCCAGAACTTATCCTCCCATACTTCTGGTACTTCTTCATGGATTTCCTCTAGTTTGATGCGAAGTAGTTCAAGTCCTTCTTCATCTTGTTGCTCCTGAATGTAGGGGAAGAAATCACGCTCTTCAAATCTAATGTGAATATCCAGCTCCTCTTCAATTTGCCCCAGCGTTATTTTTAGTTTCTCAGGTTCGTCGACCAGCTTTTGAGCCAAGCGGCCCAATCGTCTGTGTTGACTTTCTGCCTTTTTCCTTTTTTCGTTTTTTTCATCTACCAATACAAAAACGCATTCCTCTTCTGCTTTGAAGTGCGGCAGTAAATGATCATTGTGAAAATAAAGCGTGTATGAAGCAATTCGCTCAGGTTCTATGCCTGTTTTAAGTCCCATCCTGATCTTCCAGCACAACAATAGCCCAAAGTGGTGATCTCTAGAGAGTGGAACCAGTGCTGGATGTCTTTTTAATGGTTTAGCCTTTTCTTTCAACTTGTCCATGCTTAGCAATTTTTGTGTAAACCTATCTTAGATTGGCCTGTGCAAATATAAGGCTTAATGTATATTAAAGGATAAAAAAGTCTTTTTTTTATTGCAATGCAAATACTTATAAAACAATGCCTTGCAAAAAAATATGAATAGTTGAGTCCTAACTTTGAAAAATACTATGATGTTTTATAAAAATTGGGAAGCCCTGAATATTATGATTCATGTCAGTTATTATTGCGGAATCTCTTCAAGCTGCTTGGTCAATTTTTCAATATCAGCGGAAACTTTTTTGATCAACCTCAACTGTCTCTGGATAAAGTCTGTATCAGACATTGACTTTTCTGGACCACTATCATCAACGGCGGGGAAAGTGAGGTCTTCGTCTACATATCCATCATTAAGATGCAAAATGGCTTCTTTAAGTAAAAACTTTGTCCTTCTTGCTGATTTGATATGCTCTTGGTTTACGTGCGGCGGGGCATCGCTTTCGTTCAGGGATGATAGGGAGGCCAAATAAGAAGAGAGCATATGGTTCATGACCAAAAACTCATTTAGCTTAGAGATATTTTCCTGTTTGCTTTTGGGCTCGTTGAGCATCCTTTGGAAAGCCGCTCCTAAGTTAGCCGTTTGTACATACACATTTTTCCGTGCAAGCTTAAGGTCAGTTGTGGAAGCGGGGGCGTCTCCAAATCTAGATGCTATTTTGAGAAAATAATTGAGGTTGGCTTTCAGAATTCCCTCCATCGGAATTTTTATATGGTGATATTCCCAGTTTGGAAAGACAAAGTAGCTTGCCATAAAAGCAATTAAGGATCCGATGATGGTGTATAGGATGCGCTCTAATGTTACGGCCAGGTCATTGTTCTGATATATAAAGCTAAAAAGAATAAGGATAAGTGCTGTCAAAAAAAGTACGCTCACAATATACCTTGTCCTATTGAAGCTGAAACCTGTGACCATAAATACAATCATGATGATCAGTTTGGCCGAATCGTCGTGTACCAATAGGAGCACCAGTGTGCCTAAAACGCCTCCGCCTATGGTGCCGATCAAGCGTCCATAATTGCGCTCTTTGGTAAGGCTGAAGTCCGGCTTTAGGATGACAAGAACAGAGATCAATACCCAATAGCCATGCTCGTTGTAGGGTAGGATCACTGCTATGATATACCCGATTAAAGCTGAAATGCCTAGTCGCAAAGAATGCCTGAATATGCCCGACTCAAGAGATAGGTTGTTTTTGAATACCTTCCAGTCAAACTTTTGATGAGACACGAATTGCGTAAGATCGGCCTCTTCCTTTTTCGACAAGTAAGGAACATCATCGGTATGAAAGTAATTGTATGTATGCTCCAACAGCCGGTATATGCTTCGAATATTGACTAATGTCTTTTTCAGTACCAGTGCAGAACCCTTTTGTGCTTCAAGCTCATCTATCTGCTGCTTAATGACTTCCATATTGCTTTCCAAATTGGGAAGGGGCCCTGGTTTCTCGTTGTTGATGAGCGCATAGCCCAAGTTGTCCAGTGCCTGTGCAATATCCAATATAATATTCTTAATAGCAGTCAGTACATTGCTTTGTGCATACTTCCGGCGAATGTCGCTATAATTGATATGCGTTGACATAACCTGTTCAAACAGGTCGAGGATATCGATAAAAATCATGATGACCAATCTACCTGAACGCATAGTCTCCCGTACCCTTTTCCTCGTTATGAAAAGAATCTCTCGAATGTTGTTCTGATGCTCGTTGATCGTAACTTGCTTGACGATGAGCTTTTTGTAAACATCGCCGATGGGTATTTTGCTATCGTAAAATCCAGCTCTTATACGGAGGTAGTTAGCCACTTCAAGAATAGATTCTCCCAGCATCTGTTGTGCCAATCTGTAAGGCCTTATTTGGCTCAACGATAAGCTCAAAGTCATATACCAAAGACCCCCCGACAGTCCTAAGGAAGTAAATACTATGGGGTCGACGTCTTTGATATGCATGCTGGCGATCATCATGAGCAGAGCTGCTGTTCCTACAGCGGATGCTCTTGCACCATAGCTCGTAAACATGCCAAAAATGAAAAAAAACAATGGAATCTCGATGGCGAGAAGCCAGGAATAATCATGGATATAAGCGGTGAGTAATGCTGTTACAAACATAGCAGCATTGGCAGCAAGCATTCCATTCTTTCTGTGTTTGACTGGCCCTGGATGATCCGTTATGCTTACATACATTGCACCCATCGACATATAAAGCCCCAATTCCAGATACCCTAGGCCACTCAACAGCAACGAAGGCATTACGATGCCAAATGTGATCTTTAATCCATTGGCAAAGTATTGTCCATTGATGAAGCTCTTGAGTTCTACTAAGTACTTATTGTTCATAAATACATCCATGAAAATAAGTTAGAGTTGGCATGCATTGATGGATACAAAAGTAACATATTAAGCTTAAGTCCTGCTTTTTATCGCTAAAAGTTGTGACAAAAACAGTGCTGCCGTCCTATCCATACAGTTGCGAAGTTTATTATTATGGATTTTTCTTAATTGTTGGAAGCGATATGCCATATTTGAGCGCCAATATCCTAATCACAATAATCAAACTAGATGATATTAAAAGGTTGGAGTTCCGGTCTATTTCAAAATTTCCAAGAATCAAATAAACAATGGCGCCCATCAAACAGGCTGTTGCATAAATTTCCTTTCTGAATATAATAGGCGTGGCATTGGTCAAAGTATCGCGGATTACACCTCCCATGACAGCGGAAAACATGCCCATCATGGCCGCAATTTCTGGTGCTACGTTTAGGCTTAGTGACTTTTCTACCCCCAGTATTGTAAAAAAGGCTATCCCCAGCATATCGAAAAATAGAATGGTCTTTTTTAATTTCACGATAAACTGATAGAAAATGAAGGCAGAGAGAACTCCTAAGATGATGGCATATAAAAAATTGACATCGCCAACCCATACCAATGGATAACTCCCCAAAATAATATCTCTTAGACTACCACCGCCTATAGCAGTTATAAAGCCTGTAAAAGCAGCGCCGAACCAGTTGTTGTCATCGTCGGTAGCCAATACACCAGATATAGCAAAAAAATAAGTGCCGATAAGCTCCAGAAGGTATTCTAGCTCCATTTATAAAAAATTTGGGGAAATTTAAACACCTTAGTTCGGATTTGAAACATCGGGCCTAATATTTTCGGAGGAGCCAAAGAGTAAATAACAGTTAAGGCAACTCTCTCCAGTGCTGGATTTTCTTCAAAAAAACAGGGCTGTCAAAAACTATGCGTCCCTAACAGCCCCGTATCATTTAATAATTGAATTCTTAACCTTCGTAACTAATCTTAGGGATTTGTTTGTCTATAAAGAACCTTCCTGTCCCTTCTTCCCCTATCACATCAAACAGCTCTAGGGCTCTTCTGGCTACATATTCTTCTTCTACTTGCTCGTTCAAGAACCACTGAAGGAAGGTAGCAGTCGTATAGTCCTTGGCTTTGTGGCACTTGTCCACAATTCTATTGATAGATTGTGTTACGGCTATTTCCTGTTCTAGGGCCTTTTCAAAAACAGTCTTAAAAGACTCGTATTCTTGAGGTATATTGGCGACATCTGGAGAAATCGCGCGCCCACCAAGATCAGAGATATATTTGAAGAGTTTCAGCATGTGCTCCCTTTCTTCATCTGATTGCTTATAAAAGAAATCTGCACTATGCTCAAATCCGTTTCTATCACACCATGCTGCCATAGCCAGATAATTTGCTGAGGCAGATGCTTCCATTTTCACTTGTTCATTCAGCAGTTGTTCTACTTCCTCCGTTAAGGAAGTGCGTAATCTTAATAGATCTTTCATATGATTAGAATATTTTTATCACTATAAATAACCTGACTTTTGTCAGCTATAGGTTATATCGATAAAAGTACTAGAAAGTTTCAATAGTTGAAGCTTTCAAATAAAATATGGAATGATTCTAAATCTAAATAAGCGATTGATAATTTCTCGCTAAACGATAGAATAGGGGATAGGGAATGGTCAGATACATACGCTTTTTAGGCGCTCATGCAGTATGGAATTCAACTCTAACATAACTTTTGCGCCTGCCAACAAGCTCTTAAATCGGATCACTTCTATGAGCGTGAGTGTATAGCATCGATCGCAGCTACAAGGTGAAATGATGGCCACATCAGCACTTTTGTGCGGGTTGTTCAACATTTCTTCAATATCTATCGCATCTACGAGTTGTTTAAGCCTAAAGAAACAATGGAATTTGAAAGGAGTAATAGAACCAGCAAATTCAACCCAGAAGCAATTCTCTTGATCGCACTGATATACGCTTCCGTGTTGAGTTCTGTAAACTTCATGCATAACCAATCTCATTTGAAATCAGAGCAAATGTAAAGCTTATTTATAATTAGTCCAAATAACTTTTGAGTTTTAGATTTTGGATAAAAGATTTCAGACTATTCTATCATTCGTAGGGTAGGCTTGTTGAACCGTGAACCCTGAACTGTTCAGCATTCATCCTTTCATTCCCAAAAAAACAAAGACTTTAAGACATTAGAACGACTGTCCAATGTCTTAAAGTCTTTCATCTTACGTCTATTTGAGCGTGTTCAAAGCCGATCCGGCCCAGAACCAGGCGATCTGCCCTTCATTATAAGTATGATTCACCTGAATGTTATCTGTGCTTCCATCAGCATGGCGGAGTGCTACTGTCAAAGGAGTGTTTGGTCTGAAATTATCAAGATCCAATACCTCAATGGTGTCGTCCTCAAGCACTTTATCATAATCTGATGGGTCGGCAAAGGTGACACCTAGCATACCTTGCTTTTTTAAGTTCGTCTCGTGAATTCTTGCAAATGATTTTACAAGAACCATTCGAACGCCTAAATGCCTTGGTTCCATAGCAGCATGTTCTCTAGAGGAGCCTTCACCATAGTTTTCATCCCCTACCACTACAGAGCCAATACCTTTAGCTTTATAGTCTCTAGCAGTAGCCGGAACTTCACCGTACTCACCGGTCAGCTGGTTTTTAACCTTGTTGGTAGCATCGTTAAAAGCATTGACTGCACCGATGAGCATGTTGTTAGAGATATTATCTAAATGCCCTCTGTATTTCAACCATGGCCCAGCCATAGAAATATGGTCAGTAGTACATTTTCCTTTCGCTTTTATAAGCAGTTTCATCCCTGTAAAGTCTTCCTTCTTCCATGGGTTGAACGGAGCAAGCAATTGTAACCTGTCAGAGTTTGGATCTACGATCACCTGCACAGATTCTCCATTTTCTGCTGGAGCTTGATAGCCTGCATCTTCTACTGCAAATCCGCTTGGTGGCAGTTCTATTCCTTTAGGTTCGTCAAGCATTACTTCCTGACCTTCAGCGTTCAACAACTTGTCAGTCATTGGGTTAAAAGTAAGATCTCCCGCTATGGTCAACGCAGTAACGATTTCTGGAGACGCTACAAAAGCATGTGTGTTCGGGTTGCCGTCGTTTCTTTTAGCAAAGTTTCTGTTAAAGGAAGTAATGATGCTATTTTTTCGATTAGGGTCATTGGAATGTCTTGCCCACTGGCCAATGCATGGTCCACAAGCGTTGGCCAGGATTACACCGCCCATTTTATCAAACACATCCAACAAGCCGTCGCGTTCGGTAGTATATCGTACCTGCTCAGAACCTGGTGTGATAGTAAATTCTGCTTTTGCTGTAAGTTTCTTATCTACAGCTTGTTGTGCCACAGAAGCTGCTCTGGTGATATCTTCATAGGATGAGTTGGTACATGAGCCAATCAGACCTACTTCAAGCTCTCTTGGCCATCCTTTTTCTTTTACCGCAGCCGAGAACTTCGATAAAGGCCAAGCTGCATCAGGAGTAAATGGGCCATTAATATGAGGCTCTAGCTCAGATAAATTAATTTCTATCAATTGATCATAATATGCTTCTGGGTTAGCATATACCTCATCATCTGCACGCAAGTGTTGCCTGATTTTGTCTGCTTCAGCAGCTACATCCGCCCTGTCTGTTGAGATAAGGTAGTCTCTCATCTTATCGCCATAAGAGAAAACAGATGTGGTAGCACCTATTTCTGCACCCATATTGCATATCGTACCTTTCCCAGTACAAGAGATACTTTCCGCCCCTTCTCCAAAATATTCTACGATTGCTCCTGTACCCCCTTTTACCGTAAGAATGCCCGCTACTTTCAGGATCACATCTTTGGCAGAGGTCCATCCGCTTAGTCGGCCGGTTAACTTGACCCCTATGAGTTTAGGGAACTTAAGTTCCCAAGGCATGCCTGCCATTACATCTACGGCATCAGCTCCACCCACGCCTATGGCGATCATTCCTAATCCACCTGCATTTGGAGTATGAGAGTCCGTTCCAATCATCATTCCCCCAGGGAATGCATAGTTTTCCAAAACTACTTGGTGAATAATACCAGCACCGGGTTTCCAAAAGCCTATGCCATATTTATTGGATACAGAAGACAAGAAATCATAGACTTCTTTATTGATCACATTTGCTTTTTCAAGGTCGGCTTGTGCGCCGGTTTCCGCCAGAATGAGGTGGTCGCAATGAACAGTAGAAGGAACAGCTACCTTTGGCTTTCCCGCCTGCATAAATTGCAGCAGTGCCATTTGTGCGGTGGCGTCTTGCATCGCAACCCTGTCTGGTGCAAAATCGACGTAAGATTTGCCTCGCTCATAAGCTTCTTTCACTTCTCCCGCATACAAATGAGAGTAAAGAATCTTTTCTGCCAAGGTCAAAGGTTTTCCAACTATTTTTCTTGCTGTATTTATACGCTCCTCCATTCGGGCATATACAGCTTTGATCATATCAATGTCAAAAGCCATGTTTTAATTAACAATTATAGTGAATGATGTTGCATTTTCATGTAAATGCAGTTTGCGCCCGCAATTTACAAAATATAAGAAACATTAAAATAATAGCTCGAAGTTTTAAGATGGTTTGGGTATATCACCTTAATTTATATTTTAAGGCCGGCTCAAAATCTACTAGCTATGTCACCTTTTCTCTATCATTTGTAAGAAATAGCGAATAATATTATGATTTTCCGAACCCCAGCCTTGTATATTTCTAATATAATTTATTCTCGAAGCTGTTGTGACATAACCCTTTGTTTACAAGCAATTAACGCAGTTTGGCTAAACGAAGGGGTTAAGCTAGAAAAATAGATTAACGCTTGAAATAGATATAAAGCGCGTTTCACCTTATTGTACTAAAATATTATGAAAGGTAATTTTAAACTCAAAGGTTCATTTTTATTGGTGTTCTTTCTCTTTTGTTGCCTAAAGTCAACATCGGGATTGGCTCAATGTGAGAGTAAGATTTTTTTGAATGAAGTCACCAAAACGTCTCCCGCCGGAAATGACGGCTCTATAACGGTAAGCGTAGAAACTTCTGGAGTTTTTGAGTGTGTCCTATACGTTATGACGAGCACGCACGATGAGTTGGTTCATAGAATCGAAGGGCAAGGAAATCAAGTTGTAGAATTCAATAATCTAAGGCCTCACAATTTATATAAAGTTGTTGCGACATTTTCTGGAGAAGAAAATTTGATGTGTAGGAAGAGGAATTTGTCTGATTTATCCACGATTGAGTGATGGTTATGAAAAGAAATTATACTTTATTTTTATTAATAATTTTATCGTTCTTCATTCCCAAAGAGGTATATGCTCAATGTATTGCGAGTTTTACGGTTACCTCGAAACAGGATATTTCTTGTCATGGGGGGAATGATGGGGAGATTACAGTGGAACTGGTTGGTGGAACAGCCCCTTTTCGATATATATTGGATATACAAAGCCCTTATGGAGATATTCTGGTAGGCGAAGTTGTCAACACATCAGAAAGAGAAGTTACTTTTAGTTTGGCAAATGGAAATGTGGAATCCTTTGGGATCATGGCTAAAAACCCCATGGATAATGAGGATTACCTCTATCGAGTCAGAGTACTTTCTAGTGATGGCGCAACTGTTCCTGGATGTAATTCTAGGTCTATATCGGGGATAGTTTTTTCTGAACCAGCAGCGGGGCTGGCTGTGAGCATCAATGCAACAGATGCTAGTTGTAACGGGGGTAATGACGGTGAAGCTACGGCTAATCCTACGGGGGGAACAGCTCCTTATACTTATGAGTGGAACACAAGCCCTGTACAAACCACTCAAACGGCCACAGGACTTTCGGTAGGTACCTATACGGTGACCATTACAGATGCGAATGGTTGTGTTACCAATAATTCGGTAACCATAGAGCAGCCTACCAACCTAACGTTGACTACTAGTCACATAAATGTCACCTGTAATGGTATAGATAATGGAGAGGCAACAGTTAATGCTTCAGGAGGGACGGGACCTTATACTTATAGCTGGAATACTACTCCAGTTCAAACTACCCAAACAGCTACGGGATTAGCTTCTGGAACCTATACGGTTACTGTGACGGATGCCAATGGCTGTTCCGGCACTACCGATGTAACCATCACAGAGCCAGACCTGTTGGTGGCTTCCATAGCCAATAGTACCGATGCCTCTTGTAATGGGGAGGCAAATGGGGAGGCTACGGTAAGTGTGACAGGCGGTACGGCCCCTTATATTTATTCATGGAACACAAGCCCTGTGCAAACATCAGCTACGGCTACTGGTCTTGCTGCGGGCACTTATATCGTAACTATCACTGATGCCAATGGCTGTTCTACTTCTGAAAGCGTTGTCATTGACGAGCCCGCACCGCTGGTTGTTTCAATTGATAATAGCATTGATGTGAGCTGCAGTGGGGGAAATGACGGTTCAGCCACGGCAACGGTTTCTGGAGGAAGCAGTCCTTATACCTATAGTTGGAATACTTCTCCAGCCCAAAATGCCGCAACTGCTACAGGACTTGTTGCTGGTACCTATACAGTAACTGTTACTGATGCCAATGGGTGTACCGAGACAGCGGCCGTAACAATAGATGAGCCAGCGCCTTTAACTATTGATATCATTGGTGTGCAAGATGCAACCTGTAATGGAGAAAATAATGGCGAAGCTACTGCAACTGCTTCAGGAGGAATCGGTCCTTATACCTACACATGGAATACGACTCCTGTTCAGAATACAGCTAATGCTACAGGGCTGTCTGTAGGGACTTACACTGTTACAGTAGAAGACGCCAATGGCTGCACGGAGACAGCCAGTATTACCATAAACGAGCCGGGCGAGCTTATGGCCACTGCTGCTGCTACGGACATCACCTGCAACGGCAGCGCCGACGGACAGGTTGAGGTGACGGTGACCGGTGGCACAGCCGGCTACGAGTACTCGTTGGATGGGACGACTTTCCAAGGGAGCAACCTGTTCGAAAACCTAACCGCAGGAACTTAT
>SMEK01000666.1_pt1 | contig 11747 bp, 13 predicted proteins | sample 2456371 | NCBI WGS metagenome assembly SMEK01 (sample SAMN10132590, study PRJNA489261) | soil metagenome | isolation source: day1 antibiotic-loamy sand soil ammended with composted manure from dairy... | place: USA | collected 2015-04-01
AGGGTGCCGCCGGTGGCCAGAACATCATCGACCAGCAGCACGCGCTCCCCCGGCTTCACGGCGCCACGTTGCGCTTCCAGCCGGTCGCTGCCGTATTCCAGCTGGTAATCCATCGTGACCAGCGGCGGCGGCAGCTTGCCGGGCTTGCGCAGCGGCACGAAACCGGCACGCAGCTTCTGCGCCAGCGCCGCGCCGAAGATGAAGCCGCGCGCCTCGATCCCGCACACCGCCTGCACGCCGCGGCCCTGCCAAGGCTCGGCCAGCGCATCGATGCAGCGGGCAAAACCGTCGGCGTCGGCCAGCAGCGGGGTGACATCGCGGAACATCACGCCGGCACTCGGAAAATCGGGCACGGCACGGATCAGTGCAGCCAGCTCTTGCATGGGATTCCTCGGACGATGGGGTGTTGCCGGACGGCGCTCAGCAGGGCACGGTCAACGGGCCACCGAGAAGATCATCCTCGTCGATCGCCTGGCGGGCCTCGACCAGCCGCTGCTCCACCGCGCCAACGATGCCGCGGGCAATGCCCAGGCTCGACTCGGGCACCATCACCGCGATGAAATCCATCGCCGGCAGCTGGCCGACACCGCCGGTGAGGTATTCGCCGGCAATGAACGCGGGGATGCCTTCGGCCTCCAGCGCATCCTTGACCAGATGGGCATCGAACAGGTTTTCGGCGCGATAAACCGTATGCATGACCCGCACGCTAACCCGCGCCGGCCCGCGGGGCAAGCAGCCGCGGCTCCTGCGCCCGCGCACGGCGACGAGGTAAACTTGGACGTTTCCGCCACCGCCTGCGAGTTCCCCCGATGTCGACCGAGAATTCCCCCGCCGCACCCGCCAAGCCGACGGCTGCCGTGCACCCGGCGACGGCAACCCAGGCAACCGCCACCACGCACCAGGATTTCATCCGCCAGATCGTGCGCGACGACCTGGCCTCGGGCAAGCACCGGCAGATCCACACCCGTTTCCCGCCGGAACCCAACGGCTACCTGCACATCGGCCATGCCAAGGCGATCTGCCTGAGTTTCGGCATCGCCGGCGAGTTCGGCGGCTGGTGCAACCTGCGCCTGGACGACACCAACCCCGGCAAGGAAAACCCGGAATTCGTCGAAGGCATCAAGGAAGATGTGCGCTGGCTCGGCTTCGAGTGGCATGAACTGCGCCACGCCTCGGACTATTTCGAGGTGTTCTACCGCTCGGCGATCAAGCTGATCGAGGACGGCGTGGCCTACGTCGACGACCTTGATGCGGACGCCATGCGCCAGTACCGCGGCACGCTGACCGAGCCGGGCCGCAACTCGCCCTGGCGCGACCGTTCGGTAGAGGAGAACCTCGACCTGTTCCGTCGCATGCGTGCCGGCGAGTTCGCCGACGGCAGCAAGACGCTGCGCGCGAAGATCGACATGGCCTCCGGCAACATCAACCTGCGCGATCCGGCGCTGTATCGCATCCGCAAGGTCACCCACCAGAACACCGGCGATGCCTGGCCGATCTACCCGATGTACGACATCGCGCACGCGTTGTCCGACGCGATGGAAGGCATCACCCATTCGCTGTGCACGCTGGAATTCGAGGATCACCGCCCGCTGTACGACTGGTGCGTGGACAAGGTGGACCTGCCGAACCACCCGGAACTGTGGGAGTCGGTGGTCGCCGCCGGTTTGCCCGCGCAGCCGGCCAAGCCGCGGCAGATCGAGTTCTCCCGCCTCAACCTCAGCTATTGCATCACCAGCAAGCGCAAGCTGGCGCAACTGGTGAACGAGCATTTCGTGGACGGCTGGGACGACCCGCGCATGAATACCCTGCGCGGCCTGCGCCGGCGCGGCTTCACCCCGGCCGGGCTGCGCCTGCTGGTCGACCGCGTGGGCGTGAGCAAACAGAACAGCGTGATCGACTACGCGGTGCTGGAAGGCTGCATCCGCGAGGATCTGGACGCCACTGCGGCGCGCCGCATGGCGGTGCTCAATCCACTGAAACTGGTGCTGACCAACCTGCCCGAGGGGCACGAGGAAACACTGAGCTTTCCCAACCACCCCAAGGACGAAAGCTTCGGCACCCGCGACGTGCCGTTCTCGCGTGAGGTGTGGATCGAGCACGACGACTTCGCCGAAGTGCCGCCGAAGGGTTTCCACCGTCTGAAACCCGAGGGCGAAGTGCGCCTGCGCGGCGTCGGCATCATCCAGTGCGACGAAATCGTCAAGGACACCGACGGCAATCTGGTCGAACTGCGTTGCACGCTCGATCCGGAAACCCGCCACGGCCTGCCCGGCGCCGACCGCAAGGTGAAAGGCACCATCCATTGGGTCAGCACGAAACACGCGGTGGCCACCGAGGTGCGCCTTTACGATCGCCAGTTCAACGTGCCCGCGCCGGACAATGAGGACGACGGCAAGAGCTGGCTCGACCACATCAATCCGGACGCCAAGCGCGTGGTGCAGGCCTGGCTGGAACCTGCTGCCGCCCATGTCGAACCCGAACAGCGCTTCCAGTTCGAACGGCTGGGCTATTTCGTCGCCGACCGCGTCGACCACCGCGCCGAATCGCCGGTGTTCAACCGCACCGTCACCTTGCGCGACGTGTGGGCCAAATGATTTCCGGACCGGGCTTTCAGGAGTCGATGGCCCGGCACTGCCAACGGGCGCTTACTCAAAAAGCCCCATCCCCTCCATGTCGTCACCCCCGCGAACACGGGCATCCAGGGTGACTTTCGTGCAGTCCAGAAAACCTTGCAGTCAAAGTGGATGACCAGGCATTCGTCTTTGATAAAGCGCTTCCCGCCTTCGCGGGAATGACGACACCAAGCAAGCGAGCAAGCAAGCAAGCAAGCGGAGAAGATCATGCTGCCCCTGCAAATCCATCTGACCCTGCCGCCGTGGATCGGCGACATCGCCGACACCAACAAGCGCTACGAAAACGATGAAGATCGCGTCGGCCTGGCGATCGAGCTGTCACGCCAGAACGTGGATCGCGGCGGCGGCGGGCCCTTTGGCGCGGCCATCTTCAACAGCCACAGCGGTCGCCTGGTCGCCGTCGGCGTGAACCGCGTGGTGCCGCAGAGCTGCTCGGTAGCACACGCCGAAATGATGGTGATCATGATCGCGCAGCAGCGCCTGGGCCAGCATCGGCTGAACGGCAATGGCGGCCACTTCGTGCTGGCCACCAGCTCGCAGCCGTGCTGCCAGTGCTACGGCGCCAGCGTCTGGGCCGGCATCGACGAACTGTTGATCGGTGCGCGCTCGGAAGACGTCGAAGAACTCACCGAGTTCGACGAGGGCCCGCTGCCAGCCGACTGGATCGGCGAACTGGAACGACGCAACATCCGCGTGCGCCGTGACATCCTGCGCGAACGCGCGCGCACCGTTCTGGCCGACTACGGCGCCACCGGCACGCCCTATTGAATCGTTGGCGCGCTGCACTGCCGCTGATCCTGCTGGTCATTGCCGGCATCGTGCTGTTCGCCTCCGGCTCGCTGGACCAATTGACTCCGCAGCAACTGATGGCGCACCAGGCCGAGTGGCACACCCACATCGTCGATCACCCCTGGCTCACTCGACTGGCCTATATCGGGCTGCTGACGCTGGCCGTATCCACAGGCATCCCCGGCACCATCGTGATCATCCTGGCCGGCGGCTTCACATTCGGCGTGGTCGACGCCACGGTGTGTTCGTCGGTAGGCCTGACCCTTGGCTCGCTGATCCTGTACCTGGCCAGCCGCTACGCGTTCGGTCCGGGCAGCAGCCGACCACCGGCACTCGTGGCGCGACTGCACCATGGCTTCGATCGGCACCCGGTGAGCTACACGATGTTTCTGCGCTTCGTACCCGTCGTGCCGTTCGGAGGGGTGACCGTCGCGCTGGCGTGGCTGCGCTGCCCGCTGTGGCTGTTCCTCGGCGCCACGTGGCTTGGTGGCACGGTGTCGCTGATCTTCGAAACCTCGATCGGTGCCGGTCTCGGCGACGCCATGAGCCACAGCAACAACTTCGGCCCCGGCCTGTTCATGCACCGCGAAGTATTGCTCCCGCTGGGCGCGATCGCGCTGCTCGCACTGCTGCCGCTGCTGGTCGAACGCATCGTCCGGCGACGCCGGCAACAGCGTCTCGCCAAGCGCGAATCTGCCGCCATGCGCGAGCCGCTTCAGTCGGTCGACCGAAAATAGCGCGACAGGTAAAAAAAAGCCCGCGCGTCATGCGACGGGCGGGCTGCAATACTGGTGGGTCGTCCGGGATTCGAACCCGGGACCAATGGATTAAAAGTCCAGTGCTCTACCAACTGAGCTAACGACCCATCGTCATAAAACTCAAGCCGACAATTTTACGGGCTGGGCGCCAACCGCACAAGCAAGGATGCCGCGCGGCTCAGACGTAACGGGTGGGATCGGCCAGGCCGGCCTCGCGAAAACCCTGCGCACGCAGGCGGCAGGCATCGCAGTGGCCGCAGGCGCGACCCTCCTCGTCAGCCTGATAGCAACTGACCGTAGCCGAAAAATCCACGCCGAGACGCAGGCCCTCGCGCGCGATGTCCGCCTTGCTCATGCGCATCAGCGGCGCGTGGACGCGGATGCCGGCCCCTTCCACGCCAGCCTTGGTGGCGACGTTGGCCAGGGTTTCGAATGCCTCGACGAAGGCCGGCCGGCAATCCGGGTAGCCCGAGTAATCGACCGCGTTGACGCCACACCAGATATCGCTGGAACCGAGCACCTCGGCCCAGCCCAGCGCGATCGACAACATGATGGTGTTGCGCGCCGGCACGTAGGTGATCGGAATGCCGCCGCTGTCGATGGTATCGAGCGGCACCTCGATGTCCGCGGTGAGCGCCGAGCCGCCAATGCTGCGCAGGTCGATGCCCACGGTCTTGTGCTCGACCGCGCCGAGCAACCGCGAGACGCGTTCGGAGGCAGCAAGCTCCGAATTGTGGCGCTGGCCGTAGGCGACGCTCAGTGCGTGCACCTGATAACCCTGTTCGCGGGCGATGGCGATGGTGACAGCCGAATCCATGCCGCCGGAAACGAGTACGACAGCCTTGCGGGGGGGATTTTCAGACATGGGTTTTTCTATCCACGGGTACGACCGGTCACCGGCCGGAAAGCGCTACCGGCAACACAGGCCGGCGCACGGGTTCTGACGGAAAAGTCCGGCCACGGATGGCCGGGTTTGATTCGCGTTCGTGACGAACGCAAAAATCATCTTCCGGCGGCGTCATGCCACAGCAGTTTGTGCAGTTGCATCTGGAATCGCACATCCAGCTTGTCGGCAATGATCCATTCGGCCAGCTCGCGCGGCTCGATCGCGCCGTGCACCGGCGAAAACAGCACCATGCAACGATCCACCAGCGCATGCTCGGCAAGCATCGCGCGAGCCCATTCGTAATCGCCGCGGCTGGCGATGACGATCTTGATCTGGTCGTGCGGCAACAGGTGATCGAGGTTCGTCCACAGGTTGCGTGCACTTTCCCCGGAATCCGGCGCCTTCAGGTCCATCACCTTGCGCACGCGCGGGTCGACGGCCGCGACATCAAGCGCCCCGGAGGTCTCCAGCGACACGTGGTAGCCGGCGTCGCACAATTTGCGCAACAGGATCAGGCAACGCTTCTGCGCCAGCGGTTCGCCACCTGTCACGCAGACATGCCTTGCACCGTGCGAGGCAACTTCGGCGAGGATGTCGTCGATCGCGTGCCAGCCGCCACCGTGAAAGGAATACTCGGTATCGCACCACACGCAACGCAACGGACAGCCGGTGAGGCGCACGAAAACGGTGCGCCAGCCGATCGCATCGGCTTCGCCCTGTAGGGAGTGGAAGATTTCGGTGATGCGCAGGCGTTCGGCAACGGTGGGCGTGCCGGACGCCTCACGCGCGTCGTTGCCGCTCATGGCTGCTACCTGCTCAGTTGCCCGCCTGCCGCTGCAGACGCACCAGGCGCTCCTGGGCCAGGCTGGCCACCTTGGAACCGGGATACTGCGTGGTGACTTGCGTCAGCGTGGCCTGGGCCGCATCCGGCTGCTTGAGTTCGAGCTGGCTGTAACCGACCTTGAGCAGGGCATCGGGCGCCTTGTCGCTCTGCGGGAACTGGTTCAGCAGTTGCTGGAACGATTCCAGCGCGACCGCGTAATTGGTGGTGGCGTAATACGACTCACCGAGCCAATACCAGGCATTGGGCGCCAGCGGATGGTTCGGATACTGCTGGATGAAGCTGCGGAACTCGCGCGATGCCTCGACATAATTGCCGGCGCGGATCGACTTGAACGCCACGTCGTAGGCTGCCTGCGCAGCCGCCGGATCCCCTGCATCAGCGGGGGGCGCCACATTGTCAGCCGGACTGCCCGTCGAGGCAGTCGGTGCGACGGCAGCCGCACTCGCCGCACCAGCCGGAGTCCCGGCCTGCGCTTGCGGATCGGGGTTGCCGCCAGCGGCGGTAGCGCCACCTTCAAGACGCCCGAGCCGGGCATCGAGGTCGGCGTACTGCGCCTTGTTCTTGTCTTCGAGCGTCTGCAGTTGATGCTGCAGTTCCTCGACCTGACCCTGCAACTGTTGCACCTGAGCCTGCAACTGCTGCATCTGGTTGACCATGCCGATACCGGACTGGTCCTTGTTCTGTGCCTGCTGTTCCAGTCGCGTGACGCGGTCGGCCAGACTCAGTCGCGAGTTCTGCGCGAAAGCCGGAAACGCGAACAGCATGGCGGACGCGATTGCGCCCGCCATGCCGAACCTGGCTGCAAAACTGTTAGCCAGTTGCTTCATCATTACTGCGCCGTGTAGACGATCTCGACACGACGGTTCTTGCTCCAGCAATCCTCGTTGTGCTCACGGCAAACCGGCTTTTCCTTGCCGTAGCTGATCACTTCGAGCTGGCTGGCCGAACCGCCGGCTGCCTGCAGCGCGTCGGAAACGGCGTTGCCACGACGCTCGCCGAGGCCGAGGTTGTACTCGCGGGTGCCGCGCTCATCGGTGTTGCCTTCCAGGCGGATGTGCGACATCGGGCGATCCTGCAGGTACTTGGCGTGGCACGCCATGATCTGCTGGAATTCCGGCTTGATTTCGGTCTTGTCGAAATCGAAGTACACGACGCGCTGACGCAGGCAGGCATCGGTATCGAGATCGGCAGGGGTGTAACGACCATCGGACACAGGAGCCTGGGTCTGGGTGGTCTGCTCCGGCACAGGCTGCGGTTTCACTTCCTGCTTCTTGGAGCAAGCGGCCGCGCCTACGCAGAGCAGGGCAACCAGGGCGACGCGAACGGTCTTATTCATGGTGACGTTCCTTACGGGTTGAGTTCCGACAAACGATGACGACAGAATTACGGGACAGCTGACGCCGGTTGACCGGCTGTTATTTTGACGCTTGAAAGATCGACAGTGCGTGAGGCTGCATGGTCGCTCTGACTGGTGATGACGCGGCAAAACGCCACCACCGGAAACCGAAACGCGCCGACCGGCGCTGTTCGGGTCCACTCCCTGGACGTCAGGCCACCGCACTTGCGTGCAGCAGCCTGAAAAATCAGCGTTGCCGGAACGGGCCCCAGGCCGGCTCGCGCACATCGCCATCGGACAGCACGAGGCGCTGGCGAACCAGACCATCAGCCGAAACGGCATACAGCACGCCGCGACGTCCTTCGGTAGCGGCATACAGCAGCATGCTGGCGTTCGGAGCAAAACTCGGGGACTCGTCGATCGGGCCCGGCGACAACGGTCGCACCTGGTCACCCAGACTACGGTCCATCACCACGATACGATACACGTTCCCGTTGCCCTGCACCATCGCAATCTGCTTGCCGTCGTAACTGACCGAGGCGTTCGCGTTGTTCTGCCCCTGGAAGCTGATCCGCTGGGGCGCGCCGCCACCGGCGGAGACCTGATAGACCTGCGGCCGGCCGGAACGATCGGAGGTGAAATAGATGCTCTGGCCATCCGGCGACCAGACCGGCTCGGTGTCGATCGACAGGCTGTTGGTCAACCGGGTTTCGTGATGACTGGCCAGGTCGAGCACGAAAAGTTCCAGGTTGCCCACGTAGGACAGCGCGATCGCCAGCTTGCTGCCATCCGGCGACCATGCCGGCGCGCCGTTGATGCCCTTGACATGCGAAGCCACCAACTGGCGCGAGCCGGTGGTGATGTCCTGCACGTAGATCGCCGAATTGCCGCTCTCGAACGAGACATAGGCGATCTTGCGGCCATCCGGCGACCACGACGGCGACAGCAGCGACTCCTTGGAGCGCGCGACGACCTGCGGGTTGTAGCCATCCGAATCGGCCACGATCAGCGAATAGCTGGTGTTGTTGCCCAGCCCGACCGCGGTGATGTAGGCGATGCGGGTCCAGAACGCGCCGCGCACGCCGGTGATCTTTTCGTAGATCTGGTCGGCGATCTGGTGCGCGACGCCGCGCAAATCGCCGGCCGGCACGGTGAACGCCTGCGCCAGCAGGCTCTGCTGCTTGTTGACGTCCCACAGTTCGTACTCGACCCGCAGCATGCCGCCGCCGGCATCGGTGATGCGCCCGACGGTGATGTAATCCTGCTTGAGCAACCGCCAAGTGGCGAACTTGATGTCCGAGCCCCGGGCCGGGAATTCCACGATGTCGCTCTTGGCCAGCGAGCGGAACTTGCCCGAACGATTGAAATCGTTGCGGATCACGTCGGCAATATCGGTGGCAACCGGTGCCCCGCCATCCTGCGCAAACGGCACCACCACGATCGGCGTGGCGGTCTTGACGCCGCCGACGATGTCGACATTCAACGATTGGGCGGCGGCCGGGCCGGCGAACAACGCCACCGCGGCCAGCAGGATGATGGCGAAGCTTGAGCTGAATTTGCGCATGGGCTTGATCATTGCGGCCTGAATGTGAAGGTGAGGTTGCGCTGGAACACGCTTTCGAATCCCTTGTACGGCAGGGTCTTCGTCCGCAGCACCGCGTTTTCGACCGAACGCCGGCCAGATTCGTCATACGGGCAACTCGAATCGACAGTGGCGCTCATCACGTCACCGCCGGGCGATTGCACGATATGAACCTGACACGGAACAGCGGGTATGTTATCCGGCCTTAACCAGTTCGGCGTGACCGCATTCTGAATAGCCGCTGCATATTCGTCGGCCAGATTGCTGTTGGCGCTGTTGTTGCCAGTCTGGCGTTGCGCGGCGGCGGGCAGGTCCGGTTCACCGTCGTCCTGGGCGTTCTTCAGGTCTTCCACCTGCTGCTTGGCCTGTTTCGCCCGGTTCTCGGCCTTCTGCCGCGCTGCGGCCGCTGCGTCCATCTTGGCGAACAACGCGTCGATCTTCTTCTTTTCCTCGGCTTTTTTCTTGGCCGCCTGGGCGTCCAGTTCGGCCTGGCGCTGGCGCTCCTTTTCTTCCTGCAACTGCTTGGCCTCCTCCGCCTTCTTGGCGGCATCGGCAACCACGCGCTCCTGATCCTTCACGTCGACGTGTTTCGGCGGTGGCGGCAGGGTGTCGACTTTCGGCGCTTCGATTTCGGGTGGCGTCGGCGGCGGCACGGTCGGGGGCGGCGGCACGGCATTGGGCACCGGCTTGGCTTTCACGGCTTTGGGCGGCGGGCTGCCGGTGGGTCCGATCAGGGTGGCTTCGATCACCTGCCCTTGCAATTCCAGGGGCTTGGAACAGGTGATGGGGTTCATCCACGCAGGCAGATGCAGCGCCTGGAAGACGCTTTCATAACTGGAACACGGCAGGATCGCGAGGAACAGGAACCCCACGATGCCGATGTGCAGGACGGCGGAAAGTACGACCGCCTTCGGCGTCGCCTTACTTTCGTCCATCGGACGTGCTCTTGCCCTGCAACGGCTGGGCCATCAAGCCGACCTTGGATACGCCGACCTGCTGCAATTCGGCCAGCACCGCCACCACGCCGCCGTAATGACCCTGGTCGTCGCCGGCCACGAGCACATTGACCTCCGGGTTTTCGCGCACGAACGCGCCCACCTTGAGTTTGAGCGCGTCGTCGTCGAGTGATTCCTTTTCGGCACCGGGCAAGGTCAGAAACAGCTGGCCATCCTGCCGCACGGTGACAATGACGGGGTCTTTCTTCTGCTCGAGCGACTTGGCGTCGGCCTGCGGCAGGTTGACGTCAACGTTGGATTTCATCATCGGCGTGGTGACCATGAAGATGATCAGCAGCACCAGCATCACGTCGATGTACGGCACCACGTTGATTTCGGACTTGAGCTTGTAGCGCCGCTGGCGGCCGGGTTTGCGCATGGCTGCTGCTCCGCTCAGGCGACGTCGTCGGTCTGGATCTGCCGCTGCAGCACCGAGGAGAACTCCTCCTGGAACACGTCGTAACGCGACGCGATGCGCTCGACCTTGGTGGCGTAGCGGTTGTACGCCCACTGGGCGGGGATTGCCGCGAACAGACCCATCGCGGTGGCGATCAGCGCCTCGGAAATGTGTGGCGCAACCACCGCGATGGTCACGTCCTTCATCTCGCCCAGGCCCTGGAACGCACCCATGATGCCCCACACCGTGCCGAACAGGCCCACGTACGGGCTGATCGAACCGACGTTGGCGAGGAACTCGAGGTTGCGTTCGAGCAGGCCGATCTCGCGCGTGCCGGCGACCTGCATGGCGCGCTCGGAGCCTTCGATCACGCTGCGCGTGTCATGCGTCTTACGCTGGCGCTGGCGGGCGAACTCCCGAAAGCCCGACTCGAAGATGTTCTCGATACCGCCGTTGCCGCCGTCGCGGTTGCTGACCTCGCGAAACAACTGCGCCAGGTCGCCGCCGGACCAGAAGCGCTCCTCGAAGGCCTCGGCGTCTTCCATCGCCGCCTTGGTCTGGGTGTACTTGCGGATGATGATCACCCAGGACAGGAACGAGAACACCAGCAGGATCAGCAACACCAGTTGCACCGGCAGGCTCGAATCCGCGATCAGCGTGAAAATGTTCAGTCCACCGTTCATTGCTTGAAGGTTCTCCGCCAGTCGGCTTGGGTTGTCTTTAAAGTACGGATTCGGGAATCAGGTCCGCCGGAATCGCGGCCGGCCGCATGCGTTGCAGATCCACGCAGGCCACCCGCACCTGCGCCCGGATCAGGCAACTGCCATCGGCCTTCGTGATCGTCTGGTCGAACAGAATACTGGCTGCGCGTTGTTCTTTGACTGCCACCGTTACCGACAGTTCATCATCCAGCAGGGCTGGCCGGAGGAAATCGATGTGCATGTCGCGCACCATGAAGGCCAACCCGGTGGCCTGCTTGAACGCCATCTGGTCCACGCCGAGCGCGCGCATCCACTCACTGCGGGCGCGCTCCATGAAGCGCAGGTAGCCGGCGTGATAGACCACGCCGCCGGCATCGGTATCTTCCCAGTAGACCCGCACCTTCCAGGCGAAGGGCTGCGTCGGTGTGGACTCAGACATCGTCAGCTCCCTCGAACAGGTCCGCCGACGGCGGTTGCCGCGGGGGTTTCAGGCCCAGATGGCGCCAGCCCTTGGTGCTGATCATGCGGCCACGGGCGGTGCGGACCAGGTAACCCTGCTGGATCAGGTACGGTTCGACCACATCTTCCAGGGTGCCACGATCCTCGCTCAGTGCCGCGGCCAGCGATTCCACGCCAACCGGACCGCCGTCGAAGTTCTCGACGATCAGGTTGAGCAGCCGCCGATCCAGCTCGTCGAAACCTTCCGGGTCGATCTTCAGCATGTCCAGTGCAGCTTGCGCCGCCGCCAGCGTGATCGCGCCGCCGGCGCGCACCTCGGCGTAGTCGCGCACGCGGCGCAGGAGACGGTTGGCGATGCGCGGCGTAC
>SMEK01001056.1_pt1 | contig 11745 bp, 5 predicted proteins | sample 2456371 | NCBI WGS metagenome assembly SMEK01 (sample SAMN10132590, study PRJNA489261) | soil metagenome | isolation source: day1 antibiotic-loamy sand soil ammended with composted manure from dairy... | place: USA | collected 2015-04-01
TTTTTCTTTCAAAGCAAGAGTAACATCTAGGTTTAATTGTTTTTCAATAATACCGTTACCACTAGCACCACCATCATAACCACCGTGACCAGCATCAAGCACGATCACTTTATTGTAAATCCCTATATTTACATCATTTTTATGTATATAACCCGTTTTTTGTTTACCGTTTATGGTAACAACTGCTTCATACCAATCTGAGGTGAAAGTTTTAAATCTTAACACACTGTAAGTTGGATATGATTTTATAACTTTGGATAGAGTACTTGCCTTTGAGTAAACAATACCTCCATTTTTACTAGTTACAACACCGATCATTGTTTTTTGGTCAGAAACACTATTTTCTACATCATTTTTATGTATATAACCAGTTTTTCCTTTTCCGTTTATAAATATAGTTGCTTGGTACCAGTTTGGAGAAAATGTTTTATAACTCATAATAGATCCTTGATCATAAGTCTTTAACACTTTTGAGTCTGTATTAGCTAGTTCATAAACAGGAGTTGGATTTAGTTTCCCTATACCTCGTACCTGAGTTTGTTCCAAGAAGGCAGTTTCAACATCATTCGCATAAATATATCCAGTTTTAGCTACACCATTAATATAAACAGTTGCAATGTACCAGTTTAGATTAAATAACTTATATTTTAAAATTTTGCCTTGTGGATAAGATTTAAGTATCTTTGACGATGTGTCTGTTTTTTCGTAGATATTAGTCGTTTTTATAGCTATTCCTTTATAAGTTGGACTATTTTCTACCTTTCCTACATCATTTACATGTATATATCCAGTTACTGGTTTGTCATTAATGTAAACTGTTGCTTCATACCATTCATTTGTAAATGTTTTATATTTTAACACTTTTCCAATAGGATAAGATTTAAGTACTTTTGAGTTTTTGGATGCTGTAGTATAAACATTAGTTGGATTATTATATGCAATTCCTTCTTCACTTTTTTGCGAAGTACTTGCCGAGTCAATATCATTCTTGTAAATATATCCTATTTGTGGTTTTCCATTAATATAAACAGTCGCTTCATACCAATTTTCGGTAAAACTTTTATAACTTAAAATTGAACCTTCTGTATAAGACTTTAATACACTTGAATTAGTAGAAGCTTTTGTGTAAACATTGGTAGGGTTATTTAAAGCAATCCCACGTAAGTTATTTTGGTCTGACTCGCTCGTTTCTACATCATTTTTATGTAAATAACCTTTTTGTGTCTTCCCATTAATATAAACAGTTGCTTCATACCAATTTGAAGTGAAGCTCTTATAACTTAAAATTGATCCTTCAGAATAAGATTTTAATACGTTAGAAATTGTCGATGCCTTTGAGTATACATGTGTTTGTTTCTTTAGAGCGATTCCACGCAGATTTTTTTGATTTTGCTCACTTGTTTCAACATCATCAGCACGAATATATCCAGTTACGGACTTTCCTTCTATATATATAGTACATATATACCAACTATCTGAGAATGTTTTATATTTTAATATTGCCCCAAGTTCATAACTTTTGAGAATATTTGCTTTTGTGCTTGGTTCACTATATACATTTGTTATTTGTTTTATTACCGCTCCAGTTAAAGTCGGTTTATTACTAAGACTTGTTATAGTATTGTATATATTTTTTTCGTTTTTTTCACTAATTATATTATTCGCTGCTTCTTCTTCAACGGCATCTGCTGTTTCTTCTTCGACTGTAGAACTTTTTTTGTGGAAATCATCCTCTTGTATTTTCTCACTATGTTTATTATTATCATGAATTATATTTTGATCAGATTGTGGTTCCTCTTCAAGATTTTCTTCTTGTTTTGACTCTTCATCTAAAGATATCTCTTCTAGATTGTTATTTTTTATGAATCCTATAAATTCTTCTTTAGTATCACTATCTATGAAATGAACTTGACTAAAATTTTCTCCAGTCTCTGTAACTATTACGTAGCTTCCGATTGGTATTTTTGCGATGACTTCACTATTTTCTGATTCATGTAAATACAGAGGAATTTCCGCGTTTATCCCATCTGAATCAATAACATATTTTCCATTTATCTGTTCCTGTTCAGAGTCTTCAAATAAATCCTTGTTAGTATTTGCATCGGCATCTTTCGGAATGAATACGAAAATAAGCAGAATTGCAATAAAAAACGTAGTAGAGAAATGAAATTTTTTCAATTGTATCTATCCGCTCCTTTTATAAGTTTTATGATATGATTATTGTCTAAGAGAAATATTATTTTAAAACATCTATAAGAAATTTATCAAATTTTGGCGATACTTTCTATATAAAATAATTATAAGTTATAAAAATTGCAAATAGAGGGACGAAAGGACTATAAAGATATAAAAATAACCGTAAAATCATGATTAAAAATCTGATTTACGGTTATTTTTGTAAAAGAGTCTATTTATATTCAGGTATTTCTAAAATAAGATTATAATCATCCAATAGTTCATAGTACTGATAAATAAATTTTGTCTGTTTTACAGCCCATGCAATATCTGTAGCATACTGGCCGTTAGCATATCCGTAAAGCACCAAACCATCAGGATTCCATCTCATTTTATACAACGTATTTTTACCATCGCCAATAAATTTATTGTAAATCCATTCTGCTCCACCAATAATAGCTTTCTCTGGGGTATCCCAACCTTGTTCATAAGCATATTTTAAGCCGCATTGATATGGTGAATCACAGCTGTCTGAAGCACCAATACCGTACATATTATAAACTACTTTACCATTATAATTATCACCATTCGCTAGTCCAGAAGTACCGTTACCTGTTTCTAACATAGCGTGGGCAATTAAATAAATCTCGTTTATATTTACCTTTTTAGCTGCTTCGATAAAGGCACTACCTTTTCCTTCAAGAATACCTTTCCCTTTTAATATACGTTCGTTGATAACAGATGCACTTAATCCAGCAGGTTGGTCTAATACTAGGAATTGTAAATATTCAGGAGAGCCTTGTGTGAAACTTTTTGGATCTAAATACGGTCTAGTTGCTTCTTTTGTTGCTATGATCCACGTACTAAAATGGTAAAAGTCCCCCACTTGGCCATAAACGACAATCGCGTCCTTAGTATATCGTTCATCTAACTTTCCTAGAATTTCATAGTTTGTTCCAGGACCACTACGAACATTCCAATTTGTTCCTACCACTTTCCAATTACCATTTGTATCTTTCTTTAATGCATCTTTATGAACATACATATTAGGATAAGTTGTTTTTGGGTAGGCAGCCATTTGTTTTTCTAGAGCTTGATCTAGACTAATATCATAATATTTCTTTGCTATTGTACCGATTGTAATATCATCTTTATAAATATATCCTTTAATCCATTTACCATTTATATTCACAGTTGCTTCATACCAATTTTGAGAAAAAGTTTTAAAGCTTAAAACATGATATTGCCTATATGTTTTTAAAACACTTGAATTTTCTGTAGGACTTGAATATACGTTAGTTGGACTACTTTTTGCCAGCCCCTTTAAGTTTTCTTGTTTATCAAATATAAGATCAACATCTGAATGATGAATATAACCAACTTGTGCCTTGCCATTAATATAAACAGTTGCTACATACCAGTTGTTTGAAAAAGTTTTAAATCTTAATATTTCTCCAGTTGAATATGTTTTAAGTAGAACTAGTATTGGTTTTTGAGTAAATTGCTGTAGGATTTTTTAATGCTATCCCTTTTTTGTCTTCTTGTTTATCGAATATAAGATCAACATCTGAATGATGAATTGATGAATATAACCTACTTGTGCCACACCATTAATATAAAATGTTGCTTCATACCAGTTGTCTGAAAAAGTTTTAAATTTTAATATTTCCCCAGTTGAATATGTTTTAATTATAGAAGAATTTAAATTTGCTTTTGAGTATATCACTGTAGGATTTTTTAGTGCTATCCCTTTTTTGTCTTCTTGATTACCGTAGGAATTTTCTACATCAGATTTTGAAATATAACCAGTACGTGCTATACCATCAACATAAACTGTAGCAACATACCACTCTGAAGAGTACGATTTGTAACTTAAAATTGAGCCTTTTTCATAGGACTTCCAGTATCCTAAATCTGTAGATGCATGTTTGTAGATATATGTTTTGTCTTTTAATGCTATTCCTTTATAGTCTAATTGATTACTAGTATCTACAGTTTCAACATGAGATTTATTAATATACCCAGTTTGGGCTGCTCCATTCACCACAACTGTAGCAACATACCATTCTGATGAGAAAGTTTTGAACTTCAGTATAGTACCTTTACTATAAGATTTTAAAGTATTGGATGATGTAGAAGCTTTCATAAAAACTTTTGTAGGATTATTTAACGCAATTCCTTGTAAGTTTTTTTGATTTGAAGTATCTACAGTTTCGACGTGATTTTTATGAATATATCCCTTTTTAGAAGTCCCATTTAAATATACTGTAGCCTCATACCAGTCGTCTGAATAGGATTGAAAAGATAATATAGTTCCCTCTTCATAAGATTTTAATGGTGTAGAATTTAAATTTGTTTCTGAATAAACATAAGTAGGGTTTTTTAAAGCAATACCTTGATATACTATAGAAGATTGAGTAATTTTAGCTTCTATCGATTTATCTCTTTCAACATACTCTACTTCATTTAGTTTGTTAGAACTTTCCTCTTCTGTTGCCTCAGAAATTTCATCAATTGTATTTTTGCTGTTATTTAATTCATCTTTATTTTGTTCAACTTCATTTTCAAGTGGAAATTCTTCAACTTGTTTTACATTGGTATTGTTTATATCGGTTATAGAAGAATTCTCTTTTATTTCCTCATTTAAAGTATCTTCACTATTCTCACTTTCTTCGTTATCCTCTTTTCCAAGCTCATCCCCATTTTCTTCAATTTTTTCTCTAGTTTTATTTTCTTTACTATTTCCAAATTCTCCTTCAGTGAGAACATTTGATTCTTCTGTATGTATTTCGTTAGTTGAATTTATAATATTATTTTCGTTAGTAGAGGCAAAAACTGATATACTAGTAAGTTGTATTGTAAGTATTGCTGATAATGTAAAGATAGCTAACTTTTTTACTATTTCTATCACTCCTTCTATTATTTTTATTAAATAAATTAGTCTAATGAGGCTACTAAATTGTATTATCTCAGAAAATCTTTTTAATGTTAAGCGAAAAATAGTAATATTAGCCTAAATTTTAAGCTGTCTAGTCTTCAAATACTATTTACTGGATGAGTTTGTAATCATTCTTTAGTTAGAATTTAATTGTAACTGTCGTTTAAGTATATTAGAATATTATAAGGATTAAGTCATGAAATTGCTCGTTTCAAACATGTATTAATTTTTAAATGGATTATAACTTATATATGTATAAAAATAACGCTAACTTTTAAATTATAACTAGACGGTTTTGGATTATCAAATTCAATTAATTATTAGATTATTGATTTTAGAAAGAGGTAAATAATATGGTACGTGATAAAGAGTTTGGGACATCGTTAGAACAAAAATTAAAAGCTAGATATGGGAGTATTAAAAGTAAACAATATCTCTTTTCAATAATAATCCCTATTTATAATGTTGAGGATTATTTAGAAGAAACGATTGAAAGTATAATAAATCAAACTTTAAATTTTGAAAAACATGTTCAGGTGATTTTAGTAAATGATGGAAGTCCTGATAATAGTGAAGAAATTTGCTTACATTATCAGAAAAAATATCCATCAAATATTTTATATGTAAAAAAAGAAAATGGTGGCGTAAGTAGTGCTCGGAATAAAGGGATCGAGTATGCTACTGGGGAAATTGTCAACTTTTTAGATTCAGACGATATTCTTGCGAAAGATGCCTTAGAAAAAGTATATGAGTATTATTCAAAGCATAAAGAAGAAATTGATGTTGTATGCTTACCGATATTCTATTTTGAAGCAAGAAAAGGACAACATATGCTAAATGCAAAATTTGCTAAAACACAAATTATAGATATTGAAGAAACACCTTCCAAAATTCAATTGCATGTTAGTAGTGCATTTATTTCTAACGAACAGGTTCAACAACATAGATTCGATGAGTCTCTTAAATATGGTGAAGATGCAAAGTTCGTTACTGAAATTATTCTTAAAAAAGGTAAATATGGTGTCCTTTCAAATGCAAAATATTATTATAGGATTCGAAAAAGTGGTTCGTCGGCTATTCAAACAAGTCATAGCTCTGAAGCTTGGTATAATGCAAGTGTGATTAATTTTTCAAAAGCATTAATTGATATGTCATTAAATAAATACGGTTATGTTTCTCGTTATATACAGAACGTTGTGATGTACGATCTTCAATGGAAATTTAGAATTAAAGAAATTCCAACATCTGTTTTAAGTAAAGAACAGAAATTGGAATTTATCCAACTTATAACGCAAGTATTACAACACATAGAAGATGATGTGATTTTTGCACAAAAATATATAAAATTTCACCATAAAATTTTTGTTTTAAAACTCAAATACCTTGACTCTGGTAAGGATATACTTAACTATTTGTATTTGAAAGATAATATAAAGATCTTTTTAAACAAAAAAATGATAAATAGTTTAGACGAGCAACGTGTATACTTAAATCTCTTAGAAATAAGAGAAGATAAAATATATATAGAAGGTATGTTTGCAAGTGGATTTGAAGCATCTGATAGTGAAATAACAATACACTTCAAAGATCAAGAGATACAAACAGAAAAAGTTAGCCGTCCTCTAAGTGATATTAAAATATGGGGGATTGTAGTAAAGGAGATATATGGTTTTAGAGCAGAAATTGATTGTAAGGATCTTAATAAAGAAGAACGTATTGAGTTTGTTGTAAAAATAAACGATGTGAAAGTTAAGCTAAATTATAAATTAACGCAGAGGATACCTTTTTCTAAGAAAATTCCAAGTTTCTATGCAAAAGACAAACTAATTCTTTATCCGGGGAAAACACATATAACGGTTGTTCCAAATACATTTATGAGACGAATAAAAAAGGAATTTGGAATGACAAAAAGATTAATTAAATTAATGAAGATAAAGTCAGGTGCAAAGAAAGCACTACTGGTACGTTGGGGCTATAATCTGTTAAGTGTCTTTAAGAAAAAACCTATTTACCTATTTATGGATAGAGTAGATAAAGCAGATGATAATGCTGAAGTATTGTTTCGTTATGCAACTAAGAGAAAAGATGGAATAAAAAAATACTTCGTTATTTCTGAAAAAAGTTCTGATTTTAACAGAATGAAAAAATATGGTAAAGTTGTACCTTATGGAAGTTATCGACACAAATTATTATTGTTGTTGAGTGATAAATTAATTTCTTCACATGCAGATGAAGTTATAATAAATCCATTTTACTCAACTAAAATGTATTATAAAGATCTAATGACTTTTGATTATATTTTTCTTCAACATGGAGTTACACAAAATGATTTATCTGGCTGGTTAAATAAATATCAAAAAAACATCAAACTATTTATAACATCCGCATTTGAAGAATATGAATCCATTATAAACGGAGCATATGGTTATAGTGATAAAGAAGTAATTTTGTCTGGTATGCCTCGACACGATCGTTTAGTTAATGAATCAAAGAAACAGATTCTAATTATGCCGACTTGGAGAATGAGCCTTGCGTCAAAGCTTGATAAGAACTTAAGAAGGGTATATAACGAAGATTTTGTCCATACAGATTATTTTAAAATGTATAACGGATTAATTAATGATGAACGTTTACTTATGAAATTAAAAGAAACAGGATATAAAATGAAATTTGTTATTCACCCTGCTTTGAAGGAACAATATGTTGATTTTACTCAGAATGAATATGTAGAAATTCTGAATCCTGACAACATTACCTACTATAAACTATTTAATGAATCTAGTTTAATGGTAACCGATTATTCTTCGGTCAGCTTTGATTTTGCATATTTGAGAAAGCCGATTTTATATTTCCATTTTGATCAGGAAGAGTTTTATCGCAACCATTTTACGAAAGGGTATTTTGATTATGAAGAAAAGGGATTTGGCCCTGTAATCAAAAATTTCAATGATATGGTTGGAGAATTAATAAAAGCGATTGAAAACGATTGTCAATTAGATGATTTATATCGTGAAAGAATTGATTCTTTCTTTGCTTATTCTGATAAAAATAATTCTCAAAGGGTTTATGATGAAATATTAAAATTAGATAAAAAATTTTAATCAAAGTAGATACTTTATTAGAAGGGATAAAAGATGAAGCAACTTATTAATGTTCAAAATTCCAAATTGAAAACTGTATCTTCTTCTAAATTAAAGATTCGTCAAGCTAATCATTATCTGGTGTTTTCAGGAAACTTTGCTGACGAGGATTGTAAAGTAGAACAATTGTATTTAATATCAAATAATCATCGTGTGTTAATACCTATTGTAACGAATCTTAATAAAAGTGGATTCTTTTTTAAAGTTCCTTTAAAAAAGATCATGGATAATTTATTGAATAATAATGAACAAATATATACATGGTATTTTAAGGTGAAAACACAGTCTGGAAGTATAAATATAAAGGATAGCTTAAAGGATCAAATTATTTATTTGACTAAAAATAATGTTGCTGAATTTTTTATCCCTTGTGGATATTTTGATCAGGTTGATATCCAAGGTTTGTCGTTTTACTATCAAGATCATCACTATATTATAAATTATATTTCCGATAATGGTTTTTTATCTGTAGCACTTGATTCAGAACCAGAAAGAAAAATTAAAATACAAATAGATAAAGTAAAAACTAAAAAGAATATATTTAAAATAGAGGGGAAGATTAAATCTGGTCCATCATTTATAAAAAAAGGTGTTGTTTTTCTACGGGGAAGAGAAACAGATGCTGAATTAACTGTAGGTACTATTGATTTTATTCAAATCAACCCCCAAGTAAAAAATGGATTTCCTATAAATAGCTATCAATACAAAATTGATATAAATTTCACTGATTTACAAAATAAGTTAGAAGAAGAAGTTTATGATGTATTATTACGATTGGAATTACATGATAAACTAGAGGTAATGACAATAAGAGTAGGTAGGCCAACAACTCGTGCAAGAATATTTTTGAAAGAGTTATATGTTAAAAATAATCAAGGTGCCTTAGTAATTAACCCTTATTATACATTTAAAATGTCAAATTTATCTTTGGAAATTTATAAGTTCGACCTAGACCATTTTAATTATTTAAGAAGACTCATGAGATGGTCTTGGCTAATTCAACTAATAAACAAAAGAAAAAATATTTGGATTGTAGGTGAAAGGGTTTATAAAGCCCAGGATACTGGCTACGCGTTTTTTAAATTTATGAGAACAAACTATCCTGATATGCCAGTGTATTATGTAATGAATCCAACATCATCAGAATATGAAAATGTAGAGAAATATGATAATGTATTAAATTTTAAGTCGAAAGAACATATAAAAAAAACTTTAATCGCTAAGAAGGTTATTTCCTCCCATCATCCCGATTACTTATATCCTATAAGAACAGAACGTTTTAAGAATAAAGTTAAGGCTGATCGAATTTTTCTACAACACGGGATTATGGGGACTAAAAACATGGTTGCAAACTATGGTAAAAAGTCATCTTCTGGATTTGAAACGGACTTTTTTATTGTAAGTTCCGACTTTGAGAAAAAAATTGTTGTTGATGATTTAGGATACAAACAAGAACAGGTGTTTGTTACAGGACTGTCTAGATTTGATACATTATTCGAAAAAGATATGGCAGTAAAACGACAAATACTGGTTATTCCAACTTGGAGGGACTGGTTAATTAGTGAGATTGAATTTCTAAACAGTGAGTACTTTGAAAGATATAAGTCACTTATTAATAATAATAAGCTTCATCAGTTAGCAAAGAAATTTAATTTTTCAATCGTCTTTTGTCTACATCCGAATATGCAAAAGTTTAGTAAATACTTTCAACAAGAGTTTGTTAAAATTATATTCCAGGGTCAAGTAAATGTACAACACCTAATTAAAGAAAGTATATTGATGATTACAGATTATTCGAGTGTTGGCTTTGATTTTAGCTTTTTGAACAAACCGGTTATATATTATCAATTCGATCGTAAACGATTCTTAGGAGGAAAACTTTCACATCTAGATCTAGATAAAGACTTACCAGGAGAGATATGTTTTGAAGAATTAGAGCTATTAAATAAGGTGGAAGAGTATGCAGAAAAAGGTTTTGTAATGAAACATGAATATAAATTACGTTCTCAAAAGTTTTTAAAATACAGAGATCAATCAGCTTGTGAAAGAATATATCAAGTGATAAAAAATAATAAGTCGAAAAGAAAATTATTTGTTAACTCAAAGTTGTTAATCATTTTAAAACATGTAATTAGTAAATGGAGATAATTACCTTTTTGCTGTATAGTAATTTTATGTATAATGAATAATTAACAATTTTTATATGTAAAGTTAAGAAAGGATAAAACAATGAAGTCAACAATCATTGTAATAAAAGAACAACTCAAATATTTCCACTTAATTAAAAGACTATCCCTATATGAATTAAAAAGTAAGAACAAAAGTAATTATTTAGGGATGGCTTGGGAAGTAATAAATCCTTCAATACAAATACTTATTTATTGGTTTGTTTTTGGAACAATTATCCAACGGGAGAATATTGAGGTTATTCCTGGTGTAAATGTCCCATTTATCGCGTGGCTTTTAGCGGGTTTTATACTATGGACTTTTTTCTACCAAGCAACAATAAAAGGATCAAAATCAATATATTCTAGATTGGGAATGCTATCGAAAATGAATTTCCCAATGAGTGTAATTCCTAATTTCATTATATTTGCAGAATTTTATGTGCATTTGTTAATGATATTAGTTTCAGTTCTAATTCTGAATTTTATGGGGTTTTTTATTAATATTTATTACTTACAACTTATATATTTTATTTTTGCTAGTTTTTGCTTGATCTTTGGTTTATCGTTAATCACTTCTACATTATCAACGATTATAAGAGATGTTCATATGTTTCTTAACGCAGTTTTAAAAATGTTTCTTTATTTAACACCGGTACTGTGGCCGATAAAATCATTGTTTGCTGATAATCCAACAATACTTACTATTATGCAGTTAAACCCACTTTTTTATTTAATAGAAGGCTATAGATCAGCGTTTTTTGGAACAGGATGGTACTTTATAGAAAACTGGGAGTATACGTTATACTTCTGGTTATTAGTTACGTTGTTATTTTTAATTGGTTCAACATTACATGTAAAATTTAGAAGAAATTTTATTGATTACTTATAAAGGTTTGTGAGAACAATGGAAAAGGCAATAATAGCAAAAAATATAACAAAAAAGTATAAACTATATAAAAACAATAAAGAAAGAATTTTGGATTTAATCTCACCGAAAAGCTATGGAGAAGATTTTTATGCGTTAGCTGATGTGAGTTTTGAAGCTGAAAAAGGGGATGTTATTGGTTTTTTAGGTATTAATGGTTCAGGTAAATCAACACTATCTAATATTGTTGCAGGGATCGTACCACAAACTTCTGGTTCAGTTGAGATAAATGGACAAGCATCTTTAATTGCTGTTTCGGCCGGTTTAAAGAAGGAATTAACCGGTCGTGAAAATATTGAATTAAAATGCTTGATGCTTGGATTTTCTGAAAAAGAAATTAAAGAAATGGAACCAGATATTATCGAGTTTTCTGAACTTGGTAAGTTTATTGATCAACCG
>SMEK01000668.1_pt1 | contig 11726 bp, 12 predicted proteins | sample 2456371 | NCBI WGS metagenome assembly SMEK01 (sample SAMN10132590, study PRJNA489261) | soil metagenome | isolation source: day1 antibiotic-loamy sand soil ammended with composted manure from dairy... | place: USA | collected 2015-04-01
GTTTGCCAATCCATTCGATTTAATTCCATATAATAAACAATGGGGCTTACTTTTCCTGATGTTACATCATTTAAAGCTTCTTGCACCCGTTGGTTTAAAACTTCAAGATTTTGATTTTGAATGATTGTTTTTGGTTCCCAGCCCGAACTTTGAACCGATACAAATTTTCCGTCATCATCTATGGCATATACCAGTTCGTTGCTTTTGTGTTTTTTAAGCGGGCTATCGTCTTGTGGCACTTCATTTTTTTTCATTGTTATCTTTTCTGTAAAAACAAGTTCATTTCGCCTTCCAAAAATAAAGTATCTGAATGAAATGTTGTTACTTTTAACGTACAAATAGAATATCCGGGCATTTGAACCTGCGAAATTAAATGGGCTTTTGTTTGAATTAACTGATTGATTTCAGGTAATTTATAAACAGTAATTTTTTTAATGTAACTTATAAACCCAATCACACTGGGATTGTTCTGCACATCGGCGGCAGGTTCTTCATTAAAATAATGTTGTCCTGAAATGGCAGAGCAGGTTTGTGCCGCGTTTTCAATTAATCCTGTTTCAGTCAACTCGTTGTTTGTTACAAAAATACAATCGTCAGAAACATGAAAATGTGTCAATACTTCTTCAGTACAAATGTGTTCAATTGCATCAACCATCAGCATTGGTTTTAAATGGGGCAGATACTTTTTAATTTCTATTTGTACTTTATTCTCACTCATTGTTTAGCGATTACGGTTTTCATCTGACCCGATGCAATGATTTCATCCTTGCTTTTTGAAACGATATCCACTAAGGTAACACCTGCAAATTCGTGTAAAATTGTAGCTTCGGTAGTAATATGTTCATTGATTTTTGGCAAACGGTTTATTTTTAATCCCGAAATACTACCAATATAGCCTGTTGGGGCGGTTTCTTTTTTAAGATAATATCCAAAACCGGTGTGCAATGCCACTGTTTGTGCCATGTGCTCAATTAATCCGGGTTCTTGCAATGCATCGTTTTCTGTAAAAATATTTTCCGTTTTAATCAATAATCCGGCAGAAACAAACGCTTCATTGTACGATAACAAACAATCGACCATAACAATGGGCATTCGCTGCGGAATGCATTTTAAAAGGATTTCTTCCGATGTTATGGGAAAGGTTACTGTTTTCATTAAACTACTTTTAAAAAGGCGTAAGCATACGAAAAACGACCGCTTTCAGGAACTGATAACATGACCGTATCGCCGCTTTTTAATTTTTTTGAATGGTACAATTCTTCTAACATCAGATAGATGGATGCCGCACCCACATTACCCACTTTTGGCAAGTTTAAAAACCATTTTTCTTTTGCAATTTCCAGTCCGCCATTTTTAAACTTGTCGTACAACTTATCCTTAAAGAACAAAGAAGATATGTGTGGCAGGAAATACGTAATTTCTTCAGGTTTTAACTGATGTTTTTCCATGGCATGAGACATGCTTTCCACACCTTTTTTCAAGATAAATTCATCTAAGATTTTAACGTCTTGCTTTAACGAAAAAACCGATTCACTTTGCCATTGATCCACCGTGTATTCGCTCCAGGGTTTCATGGTTCCGTCTGCCAGTTTATCGCCACCGGCATACATACAGGTTTCTAATTCGTGGGCAAACGAATAATTTTCCATCCATTTTATTTCAAGAGACAATGTGCCTTTTGGTTGATTTTCCAATAAAATAGCACCGGCACCATCAGACAGCATCCAGCGGAGAAAATCTTTTTTAAATGCCAGAATAGGTTGTTGTTCCAAAGCTTCTAAATTGGCAATTTCCGCTTCAAATTTATTGGCTGTCATCCAGGTAGAAACACGTTCAGAACCCGTACAAACCGCATTGTTGGCATCGCCCGATTTAACGGAAAGATAGCCATATTTTAACGCATTCATGCCGGAACAGCAAACACCCGAAGCTGAATTTAAATCGACCGATTTATTTTTAAGCAATCCGTGAACCATTGCCGCGTGAGAGGGTAGGAGCAGGTCGGGAGTGGAAGTTCCGCAAGACAAAACCTCTATATCGTTTAAAGAAAAATCGCTTGCGGTTAATTTTTTGATTGCCAAAGCCGTTAATTCGGCATTGTTATGAGTTCCCTTTTGATGTTGATCTAATGCGTAATAGCGTGTTTGAATTCCGTTATTGCGTAAAATCAAACGACGGGATTTTGAGGTTTTATTGTTTATTTTACCTAAAATCTGTTCCATTTCATCGTTTGAAACCGGATCATTAGGTAAAAATTTTTCTATCTTATTTATATAAACTCTTGCTGACATAGCTTAAACTCCTTGAAAGTATTCTTTCTGTTTCCGAATGCTAAAATAACGAATTGGATACAAAATAAACTCAATTAAATGAACAATTGGCGATAAAATCCAATATGGCATAAAACAAGTATAATATTTTAAAAACAACACTGTAAAAATTCTATATTAAGTATGGTGCTGTTTTTTGGTTCAAAGATAAGAAAAGAATTAATTTATGAATCTAACGTCTTTTAAAAGGATTTAAAAAACTTCCTCACTAAAAAACAGAGAAGTATCGTAAAGAGCATTTATCATTGCAGTAAGCCAAATTCAAAGCAATATTTAATCAGTTGGGCGGTATTTTTTGATTCGGTTTTTTCCAAAAGACTTTTCCGGTGACTTATAACGGTTAATTGACTAATAAATAATTTATCGGCAATTTCCTGATTGGTAAGTCCTTCGGCAATCAGTATTAATACTTCTTTTTCTCTTTTTGTAAAAACCGGGGTTTTAAAAGTGTTTAGTGGGGTTTCTTTAAGTATTTTTTTTATTTCATCTGTTAGAAATTTTTGTCCTGATGCTACATTTTCAATGGTTTTCAATAGGTCTTTTGAGGTTGCATTTTTCAACAGATAAGAATCGGCTCCGTTATCAAGCATTTTATTAATAATTCCCGGTTGATTATAGGTGCTTAAAGCAATGATTCCAATATTTGGAAACTGCTGTTTAAGTGTAAGGCACAATTCAATTCCGTTGCAGTCAGGCAAATTAATGTCCAGCAAAATAATATCGACGTCGGAGTGCTTATTTAGATATTCCATTGCAAACATTCCATTAGGCATTTGCACGACATTTTCAACATAAGCTACTTCATTAAGCATCGAAGAAATTCCTTCTGCTACCACTTGGTGGTCTTCTATCATAACTATTTTCATTTGGGTACAATTTAATCTTTAACGGGGATTTCAATATGTACAGATGTTCCGGAGCTTTTATCTGATTCAATATTCAAGCTTCCTTTCCAATAATTTACCCGCGAAGTGATACCTGCAAGTCCCATTCCACTTTTTTTACTATCGGGGTTGTAACCAAATCCTTTGCCATTATCTTCTACATCAATCAAAAGCAATTGATCATCTTTTCTGATCTGAACCAGAATTTCTGCCGCATTTGAATGTTTTATTGCATTGTTGACTAATTCTTGAATGATTCGGTAAACGGAAATATCTAGTTGTTTGTTCAATCCATTTTCAATGTGATACGATTGATAAATTATATTTAAATCTTTACTGTAAATACTTTGTAAAAATTCTTTAATTGCTCCGTCTAAACCAAATTTCAAGATACTTTCGGGCATCAGATTATGGGCAACTCTTCGCAATTCACTGATGGATTGGTCGAGCAAAGCAACCGATTTTTCAAAAGCAATTCCGTCTTCTTCTGTAATAATTATTCTTTTTTGCATATTGTTAAGGTTAATTTTTACACCGCTCAACAGTCCGCCTAAGCCGTCATGTAGTTCTTTTGCCATTCGGCTGCGTTCATCTTCCTGACCTTGAAGCAAAGCTTGGGTTGCAGAGAGTTGTTTTTCGGTTTCGAGTTCCACAATGCGTTGAGCCTGTATTTTTTGTTTGTTTTTATGATTTTTATAAAGTAAGAAAGCAATGACAATTGTTACCAAAATAACACCCGCAAGTGCTAAATTCAGCGTATTCTTTTGTCTTATTTTTAAAATTTGAGTTTGTTTTTCTGCGTTTAAAGTCCGGATTTCGGCTTCTTTTTGTTCAGATTGATATTTTGCTTCCAAGCCCAACAAACGATTTTTACTTTGTTCCAGATTGATCTCTTCTTGCAATTTTTCATATTTCCGGTTTTCTATCAATGCTTTTTTGTAATTGGCAAGGTTTTCATAAGCTTCAGATGCTTTTTTATGAAAATCGGATAATTCGTGTTTCATACCCATTTTTTCGGCAATCTGAATTCCCTTTTCAATGTTTTGAATAGCCTGCCGATAATTTTTATGATCGAGATGAATTTCGGCTAAATATAAATAAGCGTACATTTCTATTTCGGGAAAATTGCTATTTTTTGCACCCAAAATAGCTCGATCCAAATAGTGGGTACCGTGTTCTATATCTGTTTTTCCAAGGAGATTTCCTTTTATCAGATAAGCATCAAGGATATCATATTCATTATCTAATTGCAGTGCAATTTGTTCAAATTGATGGATAAATTCTAACGCTTCTTTATATTTTTTTTGGTTTTTTTCATTTACTGCCAAGTTGTACAAAGGAGAAAGCATTGCCCATTGATCCTTATTTTCTTTCGCTAATACTAACGCTTGCAAACCATATTCTGATGCTTTTTTAAATTGTTTCATTTCTGTAAAAACAGAGCTTAAATTGGTATTGATAATTCGCTGTGCTTTTTTGTTCTCTAAAGAATCTGCTATTTTTTTTGCTTTAAGATAATATTCTGATGCACTTTCAAAATCGGATAGATACTGCCATTCATTACCTACATTGAGATAAGCGATACTTAAATTTTCAGGGCTTTGTATCTTTTGGTATTTCTGTACCGATTCTTCTGCTAAAAACAAGGCTTCTTTATAGGCTCCTTTTCTATTTAAAATCACAATAGCATAACTTGCATAGCGTGCTTCGCCCAACTCGAAATTGTTTGTTTTAGCAAAATTCCGTGCAACTGTATAATAATACATAGCCGAATCAGGCATCGAAAACTCATACAAATCTCCCAATTGATAGAGATAGTCTGTTTTTTTGATGATCTCTTTTTCGTTTTTAATCACATTTTTTAAACTATCAATAGCAGTTTGTTGCGAACAAACCTGCATACCTATAAGTAAAAATAAATATTTAAGAAGTTTTTTAAGCATATCGACTTTGTAATTGAGTTATAAAATTAAAGAAAAGCACCGTAATTTCAATCATTATAAATGTATTAATCGACTCATATTAAACATTTTATATTTTATTTTTTTTAGATATATTCAAACAAAAAGCAAGCTCAAACCTTAACCTTAAACTAATTCATTGGTTTGAGCCTGCTGTAATGGTACTTTTACTATAATTTAAATGTTACGCCTAAATTGAGTATCGAAACGCCATAACCCAATTCGCCATAAGCTCCAAAATTGTCAGAAAAAAACCAACGAGCTCCGGCAAATCCGGTTATACCTACACCACTTCCATAGTTTTTTCCAAAATAACTGTCGTCTAAATCAGAAGAATATTTTACGACGTTATAGCTCAACATCAAACCACCGTAAAGATCTAATTCCGGAACTTTAGTTAATCCGTTGTAATGATATGCTCCGCGAGCACCTATGATAAAATAATTCCATTTTGCGTGATAGCCGTCACCTGAATATTTGTAACCGGTATTACCAAAATAGCCACCAAGACTGATAGTTCCCGGACCAGCAATTTCCCATAAACCGTGATCAACAGCTACACTGATAGCGGGTCTTGCATTTCCATAACCACCTAATCCTGTGCCTAAACCAATACCTGCATTCAGGGTAGTTGTTCCGTTTTTAAAAGGTTGTGCAAACACAGCGGTAGCCATTGTCGAAAACAACACAATAAATAACTTTTTCATTTTTAGTTTTACTTAAGATTAAAAATTAGTTCGCAGAATACAAAATATTAGAACCCTGCTCCCAATAAGTATTTGTTCCACCATCTGTAATTCTAAAACCTTTCCAATCGCCATTTGAAGGCGTTGTGGTGTTCCCATCTCCATTAGTGTCTCCACCGTGTGTATCGTCTTTATAAGAAGTAAGGATTGCCGTCGGAGCCAACTTAACACTACCATTGTAGGACTGAAGTCCACCTGTAGGATATGAAAATTTTACAATTACATTGGGTTTGATATTAATCGTTGCTGTGGGTGTTCCTCCAATCAAATTAACTTGTTCATAAACATAAGGCACTTCCGTATTATCCCAATTAACAGATAAGCCGTCACTAGCACCATTTATGTCTATATAAATTCCATTATGTTTATTGGTTACCGAAGGAACTTCGGGGTTATGGAATACATTGCTTTGGTCTAACTGATAGTAGCCCTGAAAATAAATAGGTTTCCCATTGTCGTACAAAGCGTTATTGGTAAATTTACTCACGCTTGCATCCTTCATATAAGAACTTCCATAAAAAGCATAGGAACTGCTACCGGGTTGATAGAATGTATGGGCGATTCTGCAATGGTCAAAAGTAAAGGCAACAGACTGAGCCCAACCGATAACTACGGCATGACTGTTTCCGCCACTGGGCTGACCGGCAAAGAAAATATCCACATATTTGAATACTGAACCAATCGTTCCATGAAGATCTAAATCAATCCAATCCCCTTTTTCTGCTTTGGTTTCCACTCCGTCTCCATTTGTATCACCACAATAACGATCATCAGCAAGCGATGTAAAAACAATACGTTTGTCAGCTGTTCCATTGGCAAGTATTTTACCTTCCTCATAAATACTGATACCTGCATTTTTTAGTTTGACTATTACGCCTGGTTCTATGGTCAAAACAGATTCTACTGATAATCCGGAACCATTGATGACATAAACAAAACCTTCTTTCCAAACGGTAGGTTCACTTATCTTACCAGAAACCTCAATAATCTCACATTTAGCAACAGGAACCTCCGGGTTGTCAAATTCTGTTTCGTCTTCATCTGTGCTACATGCTGTAAATAAGCTTACTGTTAGCATTAAAAATAATAACTTTTTCATTTTAATTTATTTTAAAATTATACAAAGACAAAGTTATCGGTGACCTATAAACAGAACAATCCTCATAAATGAGGATATTTGCTTTTGATTGTAAAAAATATTGACAATTTATAAAATGATATGGGTTTTTATTACATTTTATGTACTTTAATTTAAGTTTTTTGAAACAACTAAACCCAAAAGAAAATTAGTTTATTCCTTGAAAATACTTTTTCTGTTTTAAAATGCTAAAATAACGAATTGGATACAAAATAAACTCAATTAAATGAATAATTGGCGATAACCCCCAAATGGCACAAAATAAATACACTTTAAAACATTTGAGTAAAAAGGATCTTTTTTGTGGATTTTTACGAATGATTTTTGACCAGATAGTAAACATTTTATTGGCTTTTTTATCCATTGATATTAAAAACCAGCGAAATTCTACAGCACCGTTTGCAACCAATGTTTTCTGTAAATTGTTGTAATTGTTTTGTTTTAAAAAGGGTAAAATGATGTCTCCGAATTTTTCAGAATCTTTAATTTCCTGATCTGAAACACCGGGTAGCGGTAAAAAACCGTAAGCTTTTCTTTTTTTTCCGTGAAACATCCAGTCAACAATCGTCAGTACACTGATTAAATTGATGTTTCTGTCGGTTAACGCAATATTACCTACCAAATGTGCATTGACATCATTTAACAATTTCTTCATTTTTTCCTGTGCAAATGCCCACATATTCCGGCTTCCACTAATGGTAATTACCGGAACATTGTTTAAAAGAACTTTGGCGTATTCGCTTTTTAGAAAGGAATTTATGGGAATAGAAGGTGTTAAATACCATACCTGATAGTGAAACAAAACCAAATCGTAAGTGGTTTGAAGAATGGCTTCGTTTGGTGGAATTATTTCTGAAGGAATTTGCTGAAATGTTTCAGGAAAAGCACCAAAAAAAGAATCATTATCCCACGGAAAGGGAAAAGATCGCTGCATTTCAATCGGTAAGAAATCAACCTTTACCTGCTCGTCTTTGCGAAAAGGCAAACTTATTTGATCTGCAATTTCTTTTAACTGCCCCGATTGTGAATAATAAATCACTAAAACATTCTTCATTTGCAATTTTTTTGTGTTTTGTCATTCCGTTACGATGAGATTCCTCTTCGCTCTCCCGATAGATATCGGGATCTCACTCTGGTTGGAAGGACAAGCTGTAGCTAATTTCCGAATTAATCTTTTAATCCTTCCAAAAATCAAAATAATTAAACCACTGGTATGGATATTTTTCCAGCATTTTTGATACGTTTTGTGTATATGCATCGAGTATAGATTGTGCATCGCGGTATTTAAATTCTTGGGCACGGCGTGTGTACAAATGATAATGCAAGTTGGGCTCTTTCATTACATATACAAAGGCTACCGGAGCTTTTAAACGAGATGCCAGCATGAAAGTTCCTGCCGGAAATAATGCTTCTTCTCCTAATAATTTGGATTTCATTGTCTTAGAATGACCAAAATACCGATCGCCGGTAAAACATATCAGATGATTTTTAGAAAGAGCCTCGTTGATCTCAAAAATATGTGATAGATCATCTTTAACATAGATAAACCGTACGTTTGATTGATTTTTTGATACACTTTCCAAATATTCTTTAATCACCGAACGTTCCTGATCTACCGTAACAATATGGATGTGTGCATTTAAATCGATTTCAGCAAAAAACTTTTCGGCAATTTCAAAATTTCCAATGTGTGCACTGATTAAAATGCCTCCTTTTTGTTCTGTTAACAACTGTTTTAAAATATCGATACCGTCAAAATCAAAAGTGAATTTATCACGCAAACCAGCCGAAATGGCTACTTTGTCAATAATGGTTTGCCCAAAGACAAAATAACTTTTATAAACAGCAAAAAACGCTTTAAAACGTGGAAATTGTTGTCTTTTGTGAAAATAGTAAAACATTGCCTTAAAAGACGATGGATATGCCACAAAATAATAAAAAGCTACAAATACCAGAACGCTGTAAGCAGCACGTATTCCCAGCTTTTTAATACAAAATACAAATATTTTATAGCCTAATAAGTTCCCTTTAGATCTACCATTCCATTGGCTCATTTTTAAGCATTTTTAAGCGCAATTTTACGTTGAATTATCGAATAGAAATCCTGGAAAGTAACCATTCCTACAAAATCGGCTTCAACTAACTTCACGCCAAAATTAGATTCAATAATTACAACCAAATCCACATAATCAAGACTATCCAAATCAAGGGTTTCCTTTAAATTTTTATCTGCCCCGATAACCTCTTCATCTACCTCAAATTCCTCAACCAGAATCTCGTTGACTTTATCAATGATTTCTTCAATCTTCATTGTGTTTTATTTATATTTTTTTACAATAACTGCCGAATTGGTTCCACCAAATCCGAAAGAATTCGACAAATATACGTCAAAATCTTTATTTATTGTTTTTGTGGCAATATTCAGCTTTGCAGAATGTTCGTCGGGTGTTTCAAAATTGATATTTGGTGCAATAAATCCTTCGTTCATCATAAGGGTTGAATAAATGATTTCGCTGGCACCCGCCATCCAGCATTCGTGACCGGTCATTGATTTGGTTGAGCTAACATACGGTTTGGTTGCTCCGAAAACTTCGTTAATTGCCTGTGCTTCGTTGGCATCGCCCACCGGTGTTGATGTAGCGTGTGCGTTGATGTATTCAATATCTTGAGCTTTTAAACCTGCTTGTTGCAATGCTTTTCTCATGGCTGATGCGGGACCGTCTACGTTTGGAGTGGAAATATGTCCGCCGTTTGATGAAAATCCGTATCCGGCAACTTCGGCAATAATGTTTGCACCACGGGCCAACGCACTTTCTAAACTTTCTAAAATTACGGTTGCACCGCCACCACTTGGAACCAGGCCGTCACGATGTGCATCGAACGGACGGCATGCTTTTACGGGTTCGTTTTCGCGAGGTGAAAAAACGCCTAAACCGTCAAAACTCGCCATTCCGTATTTGTTGATTTCCTGTGCACCGCCGCAAATAACCAAATCTTGCAAGCCGTTTTTAATCATCATGTATCCCAGACCAATGGCGTGGGATCCGCTGGCACAAGCCGCACTAATGGTCATATTGATTCCGCGAATATTAAAAATAGTCGATAAATTCATGGTTACTGTAGAATTCATCGATTTAAAAATAGCACCTGAACCAATTAAAGCGGTATCTTTTTTTTCGCGAACAATATCAGTTGCTTCAATTATGGCTTTAGAAACACTGTCGTTCCCATAAATCAGACCAATTTCGCGTTTGTTAAAATCGTCTAACGCAATACCGGCATTTTGCAAAGCTTCCATGGTTGCAATGTATGCGTATTCGGTTTCTTCGCCAATGGTAATACGCTGCCTGCGACTTAAAAACGGTTTTAAGTCGGGTAGGGGGACTTTACCTGTTAATGCCGACTGAAAACCGTACTCTTTGCGTTCTTCATCAAACACAATACCCGATTTTCCTTCGTATAACGATTTTTTAACCTCTTCTAAATTGGTTCCAATACAGGAATAAATTCCCATGCCGGTTATGACCACTCTGTTATTCATATTTTTTTGAATTCCTGTATGATGTAGGCTGTATTATTGTATACTGAATTGTTTTAAGTTATACAATACTAAATAATTTAGTGTTTGAAATTTTTTATTGAAAATCTTCTTACTGCTATTTCAATTACTATTTTAACAAAAATCGTTATACATTTCTACATTATACAAGCCTTAAGAATAAATTCCTCCGTTTATATTGATAATTTCTCCTGTAATATAACCTGATTTATCTGATGCCAGAAAAGCTACCAAATCGGCAACTTCTTCGGCTTCTCCAAACCGATTTGCAGGAATTATTTTTATTAATTCTCTTTCGTCTAAAGCAGCTGTCATATCGGTTTTAATAAACCCCGGGGCTACTGCATTTACGGTAACTTTTCGTTTGGCAACTTCTTGTGCCAATGCTTTTGTAGCTGCCACCAAAGCTCCTTTTGCAGCAGAATAATTGGTTTGCCCAGCCGTGCCTTTTACCCCGGAAACCGAAACCATATTGATAATTCTGCCGTATTTGTTGCGCAACATATCCTGAATAAAGAAATTGGTTACGTTGTAAAATCCGTTTAAACTGGTATCAATTACGCTTTTCCAGTCGTTTGGCTGCATCCACATAAACAAACCGTCGCGTGTGATACCTGCATTGTTCACAATTACATCAACAACTGCTTCGTTATTAGCTTCTTTCCATTGATTCAACACCTGTTGCGTTTCTTCTAAATCTGCTACATTAAATGCTAAAATTTCTGCAGAACCGCCTTGATTTTCAATCATTCTCTGGGTTTCTAAAGCAGCTTCTTTATTTGATTGATAATTAATCAGAATGTGGTACCGCAAATCTTTTGCCAGTTTTATGCAAATTGCTTTTCCAATTCCTCTTGATCCACCGGTAACTAATGCACATTTTTTCATTCTGACTATTTCTTTAAAAATTCTTTTACCTGTTCTACAAAAGGATACATCACCTGATCTTGAGAAAAAACAGGAACAATTTCTCTTATTTTCTGATAGCTTTTTTGTGAAGCCGAACTTAATTTATCTTGAATTTGCAGGGCATCAATTGCCTGAACCAATGTGATTAATTCAATTGCCAAAACCTGAAAAGTGTTTTCAATAACATTACCACAAATAA
>SMEK01000670.1_pt1 | contig 11708 bp, 10 predicted proteins | sample 2456371 | NCBI WGS metagenome assembly SMEK01 (sample SAMN10132590, study PRJNA489261) | soil metagenome | isolation source: day1 antibiotic-loamy sand soil ammended with composted manure from dairy... | place: USA | collected 2015-04-01
AGGTCACCGCGCAGACCTGGATCACCCTCAGGGGTGTCAGCCGCGAGGTGCAGGTGCCGGCCGCCGTCAGCCTCGACGGTCCCAGGCTCACGGCGACCGGTGAGTTCGAGATCGAGCAGTCGGCCTTTGGCATCGAACCGTTCACGGCGGCGCTGGCCGGTGCCTATGCGAGCTCCGTGGGCGGCGCCCAGTACGCGGCGCTGCGGGAGCCGTCGGCTCGGCACGCACGCCAGGCCACTAAGGCCGGTATCCACGGCATGGTCCCACTGCAGGCCACCGTCGCGGCACGACACGGCGCCGTGCGTTCCGCGGCGTTTCTGGTGACGGTCCTCCCATTGGCCCGGCGACTGGCAAGGAAGGTGAGCCCGACGTGAGCGCTTTGCGATTCGGTTACGGCACCAACGGTTTCGCCAACCACCGGCTCGACGACGCCCTGGCCGTCATCGCCGATCTCGGTTACTCGGGAGTGGCGTTGACGTTGGATCACGCGCATCTGGACCCGTTCGCCGACGACGTGGCGGCACAGACCCGTCGTGTCGCGGCGCGACTGTCCGAATTGGGGCTCGGCGTCGTGGTGGAGACCGGCGCGCGTTTCCTGCTCGACCCGTGGCGCAAGCATCAGCCGACCCTGTTGTCCGACGAGTCCGGACCCCGGGTGGACTTCCTGCGTCGGGCCGCTGAGATCGCCGCGGACCTGGGGGCGGAGTGCGTGTCGTTCTGGTCGGGTGTGGCGCCGTCGCAGCTCGACGACGGGACCGCGTGGCGACGTCTGCTCGACGGGGTGGCCGCCGTGCTGGACGGGACGGAGGGCACCCGGATGCGCTTCGCGTTGGAGCCCGAACCCGGCCACTACGTGCAGCACCTCGATCAGGCGCTGCGCCTGCGGAAGGAACTGGGCAACCCGGAACGGCTGGGGATCACGCTCGACGTCGGCCATTGTGTCGCCGTGGAACCGGTCAGCGCGGCCGAATGCGTACGCAAGGCCGGGGACCTGCTGTTCAACGTGCAATTGGACGACATGCGGCCCGGCGTGCACGAGCATCTGGAGTTCGGCGAGGGGGAGTTGGACCTCGCCGAGACGTTGGGAGCGCTGGCGGAGGTCGGCTACACGGGGTTGGCCTCGGTGGAGCTGCCCCGGCACAGCCACGCCGCACCCGATGTCGCCCGACGTGCCAAGGCGGCCCTGACCGCGGCCGAGTGGGTGGTCGATGCGGAAGCGGCCGTTCGGACGGACCCCACCCGGATCCGGACGTTGTTCCCGGCCGTGGGTCGCAAGGTCGGTCGGGGACCCGTGCGGCCAAAGGTCGATGCCGACGGATTCGTGTACGGCACCGTGGACGACCGTGCCCGGGGCAGGCTGCTGGCGGCGCTGGCGTCGGCGTTGGACGTCGATCCGTTGGTCGAGGAGGTCGAGCAGCTGTACCGCTACGGCGACGGCGCGGAGCGGCGCGGTGTCCTGCGCAACCTGCACCTGCTGCCGACCGACGACGCACGAGTGGTCGAACTCGGGGTGCGGTTGGTGACCGATGCCCTCCGCGCCAACGACACCGGACTCGTGGCGGCCGCACTCGGGCCGTTCGCGGCCGATGAGCTCGACGACCACAACTGGCGACACGGTGTGCTCAAGTGCCTGTTCACCGGGGTTCCGACGGCGGCGGTGGCCGGTTTGGCCCGCCGCTGTGACGCCGAACTGCAACGCATGGTCGGTGACTACGTCGCCGAGAGGAAGGCCGCGGGCCGCACCGTGCCCGCCGACGCCGAGGCGATTCTCGCGCTCGGCCCCGTCACACGCGAGGAGGAGGCCGCCCGATGAGGATTTTCGACCCGCACATCCACATGACGTCGCGCACCACCATCGACTATGAGGAGATGTACGCCGTCGGCGTCCGCGCCGTCGTGGAACCGGCGTTCTGGCTCGGACAGCCCCGCACGAACGTCGGCTCGTTCACCGACTACTTCGACGGACTCATCGGTTGGGAGCGGTTCCGTGCGTCGCAGTTCGGCATCCGCCACCACTGCACGATCGCGTTGAACCCGAAGGAGGCCAACGACCCGCGCTGTGTCGACGTGCTCGACGTCCTGCCCCGTTACCTCGCCAAGGACGGTGTCGTGGCCGTCGGGGAGGTGGGTTACGACTCGATGACCGAGGCCGAGGAGAAGGCGTTCACCCACCAACTGGGGCTCGCGATCGAGCACGAGCTCCCCGTGCTGGTGCACACACCGCATCGCGACAAGCTGGAGGGCACCAAACGCACGCTCGACGTCGTGCGCGAGTCCGGTATCGACCCGTCCCTGGTGGTGGTGGACCACCTCAACGAGGTCACCGTCGGGCTCGTGGCCGAATCCGGTTGCTGGATGGGCTTTTCCATCTACCCCGACACGAAGATGGACGAGCACCGCATGGTGGCGATCCTCAAGGAGTACGGCACCGAACGGATGCTGGTGAACTCCGCCGCCGACTGGGGTCGTTCGGACCCGCTCAAGACCTACCGCACGGGCAAGGCGATGCTGGAGGCGGGTTTCTCCGAATCCGATGTGGACAAGGTTTTGTGGGAGAACCCCGTGGAGTTCTACGGGCAGAGCGGCAAATTGATACTCGACCCGCTGCCGGAATCCACGCCGAACGCGGAGACCTTCGAGGGCAATTCGGTGCTACGCGGCGCGAGGAAGTGAATCGTGCTCTCGTACTGTACGAACGTCCACCCCGCCGAGGACCTCGACGGCATCGTCGCGCAACTCGACACCTACGCGACCCCCGTTCGGGAGGCACTCGGCGTCGACGTCCTGGGAGTGGGCCTGTGGCTGGCCGCCGAGGTGGCCTCCGCGCTCGCCTCCGATCCCGCGGCCCGGGCCCGACTGGCCGGTGAGTTGAAGGCCAGGGGCTTGGGGGTGCAGACGTTGAACGCCTTCCCCTACGGCGGTTTCCACGACACCGTGGTCAAACACTCGGTGTACCTGCCGACGTGGACCGATCCGCGTCGGGCGCGCTACACCCGCGACTGCCTGACGGTGCTGGCCGACCTGCTGCACGAGGACGCCGACTACGGCAGCATCTCGACCTTGCCGTTGGCGTGGCGAAAGCCGTGGGACGCGGCCGAGGACGAGCGCGCCACGGCGATGTTCGCCGAGGTGACCGAGCATGCCCGCGCAGTGTCGCGGCGGCTGGGTAAACCCCTGCGGCTGGCGGTGGAACCGGAACCCGGATGCGTGCTCGACACCGTCGCCGACGCCGTGTCGTGGCTGTCCGGCCGGGTCGACCCCGAATACGTGGGCCTCTGCCTGGACACCTGCCATCTGGCCGTGTCGTTCGCGGAGCCGGCCGAGGAGGTCCGGCGGATCCACGAGGCCGGACTCGAGGTGGTGAAGGTGCAGGCGTCGGCGGCGCTTCATGTCGACGACCCCGCCGACCCCACGGCCCGGGCGGCGCTCGCCGAATTCGTCGAACCACGCTACCTGCACCAGGTGCGGGAGCGTTCGGCCTCCGGTGAGGTGCTCGCCGCCGACGATCTCGACCTGGCTTTGGAGGAGCTGCCGGCGGAAGGACCGTGGCGCGTGCATTTCCACGTGCCCCTGCACGCGCAACCCACGCCACCGTTGCGGTCCACCACCGACGTGCTGACGGACGCGATCACCGCGTTGACCGCCGAGCGTCAGGCGCCGCACATCGAGGTCGAGACCTACACCTGGTCGGTCCTCCCACACGCCTCCCAGGTCGATCTGGCCGCCGGGATCGCCGACGAACTGCGCTGGGCACGTATGGAGGTAGCCGCATGAGGAAACTGCTGGTGCTCGACGTCGTGGGCCTGACCCCCGCGCTGCTTCGGTACATGCCGAACCTGTCGCGGATCGCCGGCCGGGGGTGGAAGGCCGAACTCGGCACGGTGTTGCCCGCCGTCACCTGTAGCGCGCAGTCGACGTTCCTCACCGGGACGCTGCCCGCCGAGCACGGCATCGTCGGCAACGGCTGGTACTTCCGCGACCTCGGGGAGATCTACCTGTGGCGGCAGCACAACAAACTCGTGCAACGGCCGAAGGTCTGGGAGATCGCTCGCGCGGCGCGTCCCGACTACACCGCCGCGAACGTGTGCTGGTGGTACGCGATGGGGATGACCACCGACATCACGGTCACCCCTCGCCCCATCTATCACGCCGACGGCCGTAAGTCGCCGGACTGCTACGTGCGCCCGCCGCATCTGCACGACGCGCTCACCGCAGAGCTCGGGGAGTTCCCACTGTTCCAGTACTGGGGTCCCACGGCGTCCATCGTGTCGTCGAAGTGGATCGTGGGTGCCGTGCGGCGGATCCTGCGCACCGACAACCCCGACCTGTTGCTGGCGTACGTGCCGCATCTCGACTACGACCTGCAACGGTACGGCCCCGATTCGCCGCAGGCGGCCAAGGCTGCCAGGGAGGTCGACGCCGCGTTGGCGCCGTTGTTGCACGACGCCGAGAGCGCGGGCTCCACGGTGGTGGTCCTGTCGGAGTACGGCATCACACCCGTGGACACACCGGTGGACATCAACCGCGCGTTGCGTCGAGAGGGACTGTTGGAGGTCTACACCCAGGACGGGATGGAGTACCTGGACCCGTGGACCTCACGGGCGTTCGCCGTGGCCGATCACCAGGTCGCCCACGTCTACGTCGCCGACGAGAAGGACCTGGCGAGAGTCCGCAAGATCGTCGAGAACCTCACCGGGGTGGACGAGGTCCTGGACCGCGAGGCCCAGGCCCGCTACGGGCTCGACCACGAGCGGGCGGGGGAGTTCGTGGCGGTGGCCGAACCCCGCGCCTGGTTCACCTACTACTACTGGCTGGACGACGATTACGCGCCGGATTACGCGCGAGGGGTGGAGATCCATCGCAAACCCGGCTATGACCCGGCGGAATTGTTCTTCGATCCCACCGACTCGCTGGCCAAGGTGAAAGCGGGGCTGAACCTGGTGCGTAAGAAGGTCGGGCTGCGCTACGCCATGAACGTGGTGCCCACCGATCCGAGGTGGGTGCGCGGCTCGCACGGCCGATTGCCCGATTCCCCGGAACACGGTCCCGTTCTGCTCTGCTCCGACCCGGCTGTTCCCTCCACTGTGGAGTCAAGGGGACGTATCGAGGCCACCGAGGTTCGTGATCTTCTACTGAAACTGCAAGGAATCGACGAAGGAGCTCGACGATGAGCCGTCCGGTAACACTGTTCACCGGCCAGTGGGCCGACATGCCGTTCGAGGAAGTGTGCCGACTCGCGTCGGAGTGGGGATACGACGGGCTGGAGATCGCCTGCTCGGGAGACCACTTCGAGGTCGACCGTGCTCTGTCCGAAGAGGACTATGTGGCGAACAAGTTGAAGCTGCTCGAATCCTACGGCCTTAAGGTGTGGGCGATCTCCAACCACCTCGTGGGGCAAGCGGTGTGCGACGATCCGATCGACGAACGCCACCGCAACATCCTGCCCGCCCGGATCTGGGGTGACGGCGACCCCGAGGGGGTGCGACAGCGGGCCGCGGCCGAGATGGCCGACACCGCCAGGGCCGCCGCGAAGCTCGGTGTGGACACCGTCATCGGTTTCACCGGCTCCAAGATCTGGAAGTACGTGGCGATGTTCCCGCCCGTGACCGCCGAGATGATCGACGACGGGTACGCCGACTTCGCACGCCGTTGGAACCCGATCCTCGACGTCTTCGACGAGGTGGGTGTGCGCTTCGCCCACGAGGTGCACCCGAGCGAGATCGCCTACGACTACTGGACCACCAAACGGACGCTGGAGGCGATCGACCACCGGCCCGCGTTCGGGTTGAACTGGGACCCGTCGCACTTCGTGTGGCAGGACCTCGACCCCGTCGGGTTCATCCTGGACTTCGCCGACCGCATCTACCACGTGGACTGCAAGGACACGAAGAAGCGGTTCGACGGCCGCAACGGCAGGCTCGGCTCGCACCTGCCGTGGGCCGATCCGCGCCGTGGCTGGGACTTCGTGTCCACCGGGCACGGCGACGTGGACTGGGAGAGCGCGTTCAGGGCCCTGAACGCCATCGGCTACACCGGGCCGATCTCGGTGGAGTGGGAGGACGCGGGCATGGACCGCTTGCGGGGAGCCGCCGAAGCCGTCACCTACATCCGCAGTCTGTTGTTCGACAAGCCCGAAGCAGCCTTCGACGCCGCGTTCAGCACGGAGAGGAACTGACCCGCGATGAGAGACGGAATGCTGTCCCGTAGAGCGATGTTCCGCACCGCGGTCGGGGCTGCGGCGGCCGTGGGGCTCGCCGGAGCCATGAGCGGCACGGCGCACGCCGACTGGGGTCGGGGCGGTAGGCGCATCCCCAAACAGATGATCAGCATCCAGCTCTACACCCTCCGGAACCTGTTGCAGGACGATCTGGAGGGCACACTGGAGGCACTGGCCGACATCGGTTACCGCACCGTGGAACTCGCGGGCACCTACGGCCGCTCGGCGGCGGAGTTCCGTCGGCTGCTCGACCGATACCACCTCAAGGCCACGTCGGCGCACGTCGGATTCGACGGTGAGGACGTCGATCAGCTCATCGCGGACGCCAAGACGATCGGCTACCGCAAAGCGGCCTGCGCCTATGCGAACTATTCGACGCTGGAGGAATGGCGGGCGTTCGCGAGGCGACTCGACAAGGCCGCCGCGGCCTTCCGCAAGGCCGGGATCTCGTACGGCTACCACAACCACGCGCACGAGTACCAGCCCATCGACGGCATCCGGCCGATCGACGTGATCGCCGAGTGCACCAGTCCCCGCAACGTGCACCTGGAGTACGACCTGTACTGGTTGGTGGACGCCGGGGCCGATCCGGTGGTGGAGTACTACCGCCGATTCGGCCGGGTCCAGCAGTTCCACGTCAAGGATCGTGCGGAGGACGGTGGTTGGGCCGACGTCGGCACGGGCACCATCGACTGGCCGACCCTGTTCCGTCGCACCTGGATCGGACCGATGAAGCAGTACATCGTCGAGCACGACGACCCGGCCGATCCGTTGAACACCGCCAAGGTGGGATACGAGTACCTGGCGAACGTGCGTTTCTAATTCCTGCGGTGATCCCTCCGGCCGTGAGTGGCGGGCGCGCTACCCACGGCCGGGGAACCGGTTGCGCAGGGTTCCGGGACGTGCGGTGTCGGGCTTTCCGAGCCGCTCTCAGCCGTCGTACGCCCGCAGTGTCCGCAGGGCGTTGACCGTCGTGTAACCGCGCCATTCGAGGGCCGCCGCGGGGGAGTGGCTGACGAAGTCGACGGTCCAGCCGCCGTCGTCCGCCTGATCGGACCGCAGTCGTCGCAGGTCGGCCTCGATCGCGGACTCGGCGAGTAACTCACTGGCGAGGCCGGGTGCGGGTGCGAAGTCGAGCGGCCGCATGTACTCGTTCTTAGCGCCGCCTTGGACGTGCACCCTCCCGTCGGAGGGCACGAAGACACGCAGCACCTCGAGCAGTTCCCTCGCGGTCTTAGGCTGTCGGGCGCTCAGTGCGTCGGCGAACCGCACGGCGAAGGCCAGTTCGATGGCGTGGGGGACCCGGTCCTCCTCCTGAAGCCGGCGGATGGCCGCCACGCAGAACTCGGTGGCACGCGACAACCACGGGTGGTCGGCCACGGTCCGATCATGCTGTGCGACGCGGTGCGCGTGCAGGGCCACGACGGACGTGATCTGCAACGACGACGTCGACGGATCCGCCCGGACCCAAAACGGTGCGCAGTTTTCCGGTTCGGTGACCGGCAGGGCGAACGGCAGCCCACCGTCCGGCAGGGTGACGGTCAGCAACCAGTCGCAAAGCTGCTCGGCCTGGGGGCTGGTGACCGGGTCGATCTCGGCCAGCACTTCGAAGGCGTGGAGCGCGGCGGCCGGTTGGCTCTCGGGCGAACGCAGATCGGGTTCGAGACCATGGCCGTAGCCGCCGTCGGTGTTGCGGTAGGCGGCGAGCGCGGCCAGCGTCGCTCGTGGGTCGCCACGACCCACGAGGAATCCGTAGCGGTGCCGGTCGAGCAGGCGTGCATGGCCGGTGAGGAATGTGGCCGCCGCCGACAGGGGCGTGGTGCGGGTCATGTCCACACAGTAGTGACGTGCTCCGGTGCGAGCACGGTGGTGAGGAGAGGTTGAGAAAAGCCGCCTTCGCCGCGCCTGCCGCGGCGAAGGCAACCCTTTCAACTCAGTGAATCACCGGGTTCGCCTGAAGCGGCAGACCGATCAATTCCTCTCCACGTCGGGGCACCGGCACATCGGCCAACGCCTCCTGAACCGTCGTGTGCAACGGCAGCATGTCGGACAGGCCCACGGCCTCGATCGGCCTCCGGACCGCGCGCTGGGTGCCGACCACGCGGAGGGGGACCCCCCGTCGTACGGCGGCGTCCTGTGTGTCCAGCAGCAGAGCCAATCCCGCTGATCCCAGGAACGTGACCTCGCTGAGGTCCACGATCAGCGACTGAGGGGGCGACACGGTCTCGAGCGCCCTGTTCAGGTATTCGGCGAGTTCGTCCCTCGTGCTGAGGTCGATCTCGCCGCTCACTGTGACAACAACACCTGTTTCTCCATAACACTCGGTGGTTAGTCCCAATAATGAATTGGGTATTGCTAGTTCGGACACGGCACCTCCAGCGGTGTCCACGTCAACCGATTGGTCGAAACTATGTCTGGCCGTTGCCTGCTCAACCGCCCGACTGCTCAAAGACTAGCCCGGACGGCGCAACGTGCAAAGGCCAAATAGCGCGGGGATTCCCTGAACGAAGGATTCTCGCAACGCAAGGAGTGAGCTTCGGTGACACGAGTTCGGGACATCATGACCAGGGATCCGGCCATCGTCGAAACCAGTGAGACGGTGTCGCGAGCGGCTCGCAGGATGGCTTCCGAAGGGGTCGGCGCGCTCCCCATCAAGGGTGAGGACCACAAGCTCAAAGGCATGCTCACCGACCGCGACATCGTGGTGAAAGTGCTGGCAGAGGGCAAGGATCCGGTGGCCCTGCACGCCGGTGAGCTGGCACAGGGCGACGTCGTGTCGGTGGGGCCGGACGAGGACGTCTCCGTGGCGCTGGAGAAGATGGCCCGACACCAGCTGCGTCGCCTCCCCGTGGTGCAGGAGGAGGAATTGGTCGGCATCGTGGCCCAGGCCGACGCCGCACGGGAACTGTCGGACGCTGATGTGGGGAACACGGTCGAGAACATCTCCCGTGACTGATCGAGTGAATTTTTCCGGAGGATTCCCGGCTTCTTCGAAATAGTCAGTGTCTAGTTCGGCTTCTGGTTCGACGTCTGGTTCCGTCGGCCGGTCCGAGATCGATTTCACTCGGAATCCGATCGAAGGGAAAATCGCGTGGAAAGATCTTTCCCGGAGTCCGTCGTGAAACCGTCCGGGAGAGAAGGGCAGAGAAGGACGCCGCCTCATCGCGGGATTTCGTGAAACCTGTTCGTTTTCGCTGTGAATACCGCGGCCGTCCTCGTCCGTTCTCGTCCGTGCTCGTCTGTCCTCGTCTGTCCTCACCGCCTGGCCGATGTCAGCGGCCCAGGCGGTGATACGCGAATCCGGCTCGGGTCACGGCCTCGGCCTCGAGCAGGTTCCGGGCGTCCACGACCGTGGGGCGGTCGGCCAGTTCGGCCAGTTGGGCCCAGTCCAGCGCCCGGAACTGCGGCCACTCCGTCAGCAGGACGAGACCGGCGGAGTCCTTCGCGACGAGTGTCGGATCGTCCACCACATGGACGGGCCGGACGTCCGCCGTGCGGTCCACCCCCGGGTCGTAACCGGTCAACACGGCACCCGCCTCGGCCAGCAGCGCGGCGACGGCCAACGCCGGTGACTCCCGGACGTCGTCCGTGCCCGCTTTGAAGGTCAACCCGAGTAGACCCAACCGCAGTCCGGCCAACGAACCGTCGGGGGAGCCCGTGACCGCCTCACGCACCTTCTCCACCACCCGCTCGTGCTGACGTCGGTTGGCGGCCATCGCGTCGGCCAGCACGGCGAAGTCCACCCCGGCCTGTTTCGCCGCGTGCAGCAACGCGCGGGTGTCCTTCGGCAGACAGGAGCCTCCCCAGCCGGGACCGGGGGACAGAAACGCCGTCCCGATGCGGGGGTCGAGGCGCATGGTCTCGGCCACGTCGATGACCTCGGCCCCCAGTCGTTCGGAGAGTTCGGTGAGCACGTTCACGTAGGACACCTTCAGCGCGAGGAAGGCGTTGCTGGCGTACTTCCCGAGTTCCGAACTGGCCGGCTCGGTGCGCAGCACGGGAGCGGAGACGCCCTCGTAGAGGGCGGCCACCCGGTCGGCGGCGGTCGCCTCGGTCGCACCGATCACGATGCGGTCGGGGTTCAGGAAGTCGTGAACGGCGTGGCCCTCCCTGAGGAACTCGGGGTTGCTCACCGTGGCGCGGCCCAGTGCGCGGGCCGTGCGTTCCGTGGTGCCGACCGGAACGGTCGACTTGATCACCACGACGCAGTCGCGGTCGAGTACGTCGGACAACGTCTCGACGGCGGCGTCGAAAGCCCGCAGGTCGGTGGTGCCGTCGGAATGCACCGGGGTCGGCACGCAGAGCAGGACGACCTCGGCGGTGGCCAGCCCGGCGAGGTCGGTGGTGAACGACAGGGAGCCGTCGGCGAGGCGGGCGTTCACCAGTTCACCGAGCCCCGGCTCGGCGATCGGCACCTCGCCGCGGCGAAGGAGGGCCACCTTGTCGGCGTCGATGTCCACGCCCGTCACCCGATGCCCCAGGTGGGCAAGGCAGGCTGCGCTGGTCAGTCCGACATAGCCCGTGCCGACGACACCGACCGTGAGCCGGTCTTCCCGGTGGGACCTCCCTGGTCGGGCGGCAGGCCTGCTGTGTTGGTCCGACATGGAACACCTCCGACGAGCAGCGTCCGCGCCGCCTCGAGCACGGCGGGCACGGTGAGCCGCAGCAGCCCCGGGTCCGGGGTCGGTGCGTGAGGATCACCGACGGTGCCCGACCACAACACCACGTGCTGCGGCCGGGTGGTGGGTGGGCCCCACAGGTCCGGTGGCGTCGGCCCGAACAACAGGACCGACGGGGTTCCGAAGGCGGTGGCGAGGTGGCCGACACCCGTGTCCCCGCAGACGACCAGGGCGGCGTCGGCCACGAGCGCCGCCAAGCCCGAGAGGTCCTGACCCACGAACACGGCCTCGCGACCGAGCCCCGCGCGCTCGGCGACCTCGGTGGCCAACGGACGTTCCGCCTCGTCACCGGTGACGATCACGGGCCTGGCCCCGGCCTCCCGGCCATCCGTCTCAACCGTGCGGGTGACGTCGTGGGCGAGGGCGCGCGCGACGGCGGCGAACCGTTCCGGGGGCCATCGGCGGGCCGGGAAGGCCGCACCGGGGTGGATCACCACCGCGCCCGGTGCGGGACTCGGTTCGGAAGGCGGCGGCAACCACAGCTCCTCCGGATCGACGGGGATGCCGTGACAGGCCAGCAACACACCCCACCGCTCCACCTCGTGCAGATCGCCTTTCCAGGCGGGACCGTCGAGCCGGGGGAAGTCCGGATGCCGGTGGGTGATGAGCCTTTCCGGGCGGGTGGTGAGCAGGTCGGCGATGCTCTGCGGTCCGCTGCCGTGGAGGTTCACGGCGAGATCGGGACGGAACGGCGCCCCGACGCCGTGCCGCAACGCTCCCAGGCCCGGTGTGGGGAGCAGGACGTCCACGGCGTCGAGCAGCGACACCAGCGGTTCCAACGGCGCGGGCGCGGCCAGCACCAGCTCGTCGTC
>SMEK01000673.1_pt1 | contig 11635 bp, 12 predicted proteins | sample 2456371 | NCBI WGS metagenome assembly SMEK01 (sample SAMN10132590, study PRJNA489261) | soil metagenome | isolation source: day1 antibiotic-loamy sand soil ammended with composted manure from dairy... | place: USA | collected 2015-04-01
CGAACCCGGCTCCACTCGACGCTGGGCTACCTCAGCCCGGCGCAGTTCGAGCTGGCTAACGCTGCTTAATCGAGTGTCCGAAATTCGGGGGCAAGATCACCCGACCCAAGAATGTGACGAAAGAATCGGCAACGCGACCCGCGTGCTGGCCGTTGTCGGCGAGCGAAATAGGCAGCACGCCGACCATCGCCGGGCTGTTATGGCTCAATTCGGAGACTACGAAGTCCACCGCGGGCGAGCCCTCACGGGAGACAAGATTTTCCGTCTCAGCTAGCGCTGCTTTGAACGCCGCGAGCTTGTCGATAAACGCGCCCAAGCGAACGTCGCCGCCGAATTCGTCAACGCCTTCCATATGGAGGCGCAGAACCCGGGGTTCGGCAAGTTTTTCGATGGGACGGTTCATGGCGGTATCTTAAAGGCTGAACGATACAAAAGGCTCTCATGTCACCGTCCATGGGATGAGACGATGGCAAATGGGTGTTAAACGGTCGGTATCTTCACGGAAACATCCACCACGGCCCCCGCCCAGCAGGGACCGCCGCGCGAGCCGCCAGCGCCGGATGTCTGGTGCGAAGAACGTGCCGGGGATAATTTTCTGCGGACTGGCGCTGTTTTTTTGCTCTTGCTTCTGATTGAACTTCACTCCCTTGTGAGGCGGTGAGTCGTGGACGACAGGCCCGCAGGGGAGTTGACATGGATGTCGGCTCCTTTTCGCCAGGACAGGAGTCCTGTCGAAAAGCCCGGCCGCGGCTCACGGACTTGGCGGGCGCAGCCCGGCAAGCGCCGAGGAGGGTGGCCTCTCTTTTGGTGACTTTTCTCTGGCCACGCAGAGAAAAGCCACTCGCCCTCCGCAGGAGGACGAAACGCTTATAACTTGACGGGAAACCGGGACGTAGGAAGCTGAGTCCTATCCGTCACATCCACACGCGCTCAGCAGCAGCGCCCGCCGCCACCTTTGTAACGCGCTTCCTGCCGCTCACGGAAGAACGTCTTGTAATCGGGCACCTCGCGCTCGGGATGGTGCTCTTGCAAGTGCTTCACGTAGACGTCGTAGTCGGGCACGCCGCAGCAGAGGCGGGCGGTTTGTACCGCCCACTTCCAGCCTGCGTCGAATGCCTGCATTGGCTTGTTCATCGCGGCATCCTCAACCGGTGACGCTGCTCAGCGCCACGTACGGCTCTTCGTGTGCGGTCGGATGGCTGGTCTTCCAGCCTCTGATCAGGGCGCGCATGCAGAAGAACACCATGGCCACGATCAACAGCATGAACAAGCCGGTGAGCGCCATGTCCACGTAGTTGTTGGTGACGATCTGCTGCATGGCGGCCGGGGTCTTGGCCGGCGCCAGCAACTGGCCCTGCTGCATGGCGGCGTTGTACTTGTTGGCCGCAGCGGTGAAGCTGATCGGGCCGACCAGTTTCTGGTAGCCGGCGGTCATGGTGCAGATGATCAACCACACCGCGGGGATGCCCGGCACCCACACGTAGCGCTCGCGCTTCAGTTTCACCACCACCACGGTGGCCAGCATCAGCGCGATCGCGGCCAGCATCTGGTTGGCGATGCCGAATAGCGGCCACAAGGTGTTGATGCCGCCCAGCGGATCGACCGCGCCCTGATACAGGAAATAGCCCCACAGGAATACGCAGATCGCGGTGGCCAGCAGGTTGCCGGTCCATGAATTGGTTTCCTGCAGCGGCTTGTGAATCAGGCCGGCGATCTCCTGGATCATGAAGCGGCCGACGCGGGTGCCGGCGTCCACCGTGGTGAGGATGAACAGCGCTTCGAACAGGATCGCGTAGTGGTACCAGAACGCCATCATGCCGCCGCCGGGCAGGATGTTGTGCAGCAGCTGGGCCATGCCCACGGCCAGCGTCGGCGCGCCGCCGGCGCGGCTGAGGATGCTGTTTTCGCCAATGTCTTTGGCCGTCTGAATCAGTTCGGCCGGCGTCACGACGAAGCCCCACTGGCTGATCGTGGTGGCTGCTTCCTGCACGGTGGTGCCGATGATCGCGCTGGGCGAATTCATCGCGAAGTACACGCCCGGGTGCAGGTAGGTGGCGGCGATCAACGCCATGATCGCCACGAAGGCTTCGCACAGCATGCCGCCGTAGCCGACCATGCGCGCCTGGCCTTCGTTGGCCAGCAGCTTGGGCGTGGTGCCGGAGGCGATGATCGAATGCCAGCCGGACACCGCGCCGCAGGCGATGGTGATGAACAGAAACGGGAACAGGTTGCCGGAGAACACCGGGCCGGTGCCGTCGATGAAGCGGGTCACGGCCGGCATCTGCAGATCCGGCGCGGCGATCAGGATCGCCAGCGCCAGCAGCGCGATGGTGCCGATCTTCAGGAAGGTGGACAGGTAATCGCGCGGCGCCAGCAGCAGCCACACCGGCAACACCGAGGCGACGAAGCCATAGCCGATCAGCCACCAGGCCAGCGCCTTGGCGTCCATGTCGAACAGCGGCGCCAGCGCGGCCGAGTCGGCCACGTACTTGCCGGCCCAGATCGAGACCAGCAGCAGCACCAGACCGATGATCGACACCTCGAGAATGCGCCCCGGTCGGAACCAGCGCATGTAGCCGCCCATCAGGAAGGCGATCGGGATGGTGGCGGCTACGGTGAACGTGCCCCACGGGCTGTGCGTCAGCGCCTTGACCACCACCAGCGCCAGCACCGCCAGTACGATCATCATCAGCACCAGCACGCCGATCATCGCCACCAGGCCGGGCATGGGGCCCAACTCCTCACGCAGCATGTGGCCGAGCGAACGCGCATCGCGGCGCAGCGACAGACCCAGGATCATGAAGTCCTGCACCGCACCGGCAAACACCACACCGAACAGGATCCACAGGGTGCCCGGCAGATAACCCATCTGCGCGGCCAGCACCGGGCCCACCAGCGGGCCGGCGCCGGCAATGGCGGCGAAATGGTGGCCGAACACCACCCACTTGTCGGTGGGCACGTAATCCAGGCCATCGTTGCGCAGTACCGAGGGCGGCGCGCGAGTCGGGTCGAGCTTCAATACGGAGTGTTCGACGAACTTGCCGTAGAAGCGGTAGCCGATGGAGAAGATCGCAATCGAGGCGGCCACCAGCCAGATCGCGTTGATCGGCTCGCCGCGCCTGAGCGCGACCACGCCGAGGCAGAACGCGCCAACGATGGCGATGGCGACCCAGAGAATCTTGCTGGCCGGACTTGGCTTGGGCATGACAGCTTGCATGATTGGCTCTCCTCGGCAATACGACAAGGGTCTGCCTGTCGGTTGCGGCGGTCAATGCCAAAACCCGCCCGGCGGCATTAGCCATTGGTCGAATAGGAGCGCGGCTGGCCAGTTACCCCGGCGTTACACTGGCCGTCTCGTTGACCGCAAGGAGTACGGCATGCGCATTCCACTTCGCCACGGCCTGTTGGGCCTTGCCCTCACCGCCGCCACCCTGCACGTGAGTGCCGCCGACTCGGGCCAGTTCAAGGATTTGCTGAACCGGGTCAAGCAGTCGACGCACACGTCGAATTCGTCGCAGCCGGGTAGCAACCTTCCGAACAGTGACATCGCCGCCGGCCTCAAGGAAGCGTTGGCCAAGAGCACCACCAACGCCATCAACAAGCTCGGCCGCGATGGCGGTTTCTGGAACAATTCCGGGGTACGCATTCCGCTGCCGGGCAAACTCGAGCAGGCCGGCCAGTTGGCCAGGCAATTGGGGCAGGGCGCGAAGGTGGATGCGTTCGAGATGAGCATGAATCGCGCTGCCGAGAAGGCCGTGCCGCAGGTGGCCGAGATCTTCGGCGACGCGATCCGCAAGATGACGCTGAACGATGCGCGTGGCATCCTCGCCGGCGGCGATCACGCGGCCACTGATTTCTTCCGTCGCGTGGCCGGCGATGCGCTGACTGCGCGCATCCATCCGATCGTGGCCAGGGCCACCGACAGCGTCGGCGTAACCCAGAAGTACAAGTCGTTCACCTCGGGCAACGGCGGCGGCCAACTCGGCAGCGTGCTCGGTGCACTGGGTGGCGGAAATTCAGGCCGTGGCGGCAACTCGCTGGACCTCGACGACTACGTCACCGACAAGACCCTGGACGGCCTGTTCGTGACCATTGCCGAGCAGGAAAAGTCCATTCGTGACAACCCTGCCGCCCGTACCACTGACCTGCTGAAGAAGGTGTTCGGCAGCCGCTGAGCTGGTGCCACGCCCCCGAGCGCCGTCATTCCGGTCTTTACGGGAATGGCGGTACTCCGGAATGCGGTCGTTTCGCGGCCCCGGGCCGTGCACCGGCTGGCAACGTGACGGGCGAGTACGCCGGCGTGACAGCGTTGCGGTTACATTCGGCATTCCCGACGAGCGACGAGGCAGCCATGATCCGCGACATCCTGAAAATGGGCGACCCGCGTTTGGCGCGCATCGCCCCACCGGTACCCGCTGCGATGCTGGGCAGCGCGGAGCTCGACGCGCTGATCGCCGACATGTTCGACACCATGCACGCCGCCGACGGCGTCGGCCTGGCCGCGCCACAGATCGGCGTGGACCTGCAACTGGTGATCTTCGGCTTCGAGCATTCGGAGCGCTACCCCGACGCCCCCGAAGTGCCGCAAACGATCCTGCTCAATCCGCTGATCACGCCGCTGTCGCAGGACATGGAGGAAGGCTGGGAGGGCTGCCTGTCGGTACCCGGCCTGCGCGGCGCGGTGAGCCGCTACACGCTGATCCGCTACCAGGGCGTCGATCCGAAGGGTGCGCCCATCAACCGCCGCGCCGATGGCTTCCATGCCCGCGTGGTGCAACACGAATGCGATCACCTGATTGGCCGCCTGTATCCGTCGCGCATCACCGACTTCGGCAAGTTCGGCTACTCCGACGTGCTGTTTCCGGGACAGGAACTGGCGGACGATTGATGAAGACGATCTGGAACGACAGCGTGCTGGCCAAAAACGATGACACCATTGTCGTGGACCGGTCCTGCGTCTCCATGCGCTCGCGGCACGGGGCTTCTGCCCGGCGAGGGTAACCACCATTGCGGCGCGACTACTTTCCGCGCCAACGATCACAAGGGCGTGTGGCCGTGGAAGGGCGCGGCCAGTTGTTACGACGTCATCGTGGAGCGCGTCGTGAACGCACGGGCTGCCTGGTAACTACGCGCAACCCGGGGCCGGGACCGAACAGGTCGCCGATGGAGTCGCGTCCTGGAAAAGTGCGCGTGTCGCCAATGCCTGCCGCGGATGCCGGCTGATGGATGCCCATGCGCAATCGGTCGCTGCGCATGGGCGAATGGTCAGTGCTTTTCGGCTTGCGCGGTTTTCGCTGCCGATTTGGCGTCATCAAACTGCCAGGCCGGCTTGCTCGTGCCTTCCACGTTCAGTTGTGTACGCGCAAGGCCGTCCGTGCCGTTGAACTGGACATGGGCGCTTTTGGCATCGGTACCCATTTCAAAGGCCGCGCCACGAGCCTCGGGATCACCGTAATTGATGTACATCCCGGCGAAATTGTCCTGGTCGTCGACCATGAGGCCAATGGCCTCGTACGGAGGCGTGGCCCGATCGAGCGCGATGCCGACGCGTCCGGTGCCCATCGAAGCCATGCCGCCACGCTCGCTGCCCTTGGTGTCGTAGAGCGTCATGCCGTAGTTGTTGTCGTCGCCCCTGCGCTTGTAGGTCTTGCCATCGATATGCACGGTGGGAGTCTGTCCGACCGCAAGCCGATCGGCACCCGTCTTGCCGAGGAAGATGATGCCGTCGGATGAATCGTCCTTGCGCGTACGGTCGCTGCTGGCCGGCACCGGCGCACCGATCAAAATGCGGTCGCGCCCCTGCGCATCGGTGATCACCAGCCCCTGCGCACGGAGAACCGGGTCGGGCTTGGCCGGTGCGTCTGTCTTGCGCAACAGGGACATGGCGGCCAGTGCAATCACCGCCAACAGGGCAATGATGACCAGCACGCGCAATCGGGCCACTTCGCGTTGCAGTTGGTTCCAGTCTTCCTTGCGGACATCAGTCAACTCGGACATGCGTTGTCGCTCCTTTTCGGGGTGGGGGTATCTGCGCGGCGTCGTCGTCTACGGCGTCGCGCAGAACCAGATTACAGCCGTCACGCCGGTGTTGATCCGAATCAGAACATCGTATGACAAGCGAGGGCGTAGAGTGGGTCCGTGGCGGAGTCCTGCCCGGGAGAAGTACGGTGAAGAAAGAAGATGAAACGCACATGCAGATTGTTTCCGCCGACATCAGTTCGGAGTCGTTCACCGGCATGGTGATTTTCCGACCGCATTGCGTATCCCGTTCCGGGCGCAACGTGGGCGAGGTCGGCAAGAGCGGCAACTGGTATGCCTTGCGTCCGGCCGAGGTGCGCAGCTTTGCGCGTGCGCTGCTCGATGCGGCCGATGCGCTGGATCTGAAAACGAAGATGCAGCAGGCGGCGAAAAACGCAACCGCCACCGGCTGAAGCCGTCCTCCGTCAGCGGCGGCGCATGGCGGGTGTCACCGGGTTGCGCGCGCGGGCGCCGTGTCGACAGGTTCATCGTCGCCGGGCAGGCGTGACGAGCAACTCGGGTAGGGCGCCTTGTCGCCCGGGATCCTGGCACACAGGAATATCGGCATCAGCTGCCTGAGCCGACCCAGCCAGTGTTGCACATCGAACGTGAGGGGAGTCGCCTGGGCGGCGCCGCGTTCGGCCCACTGGATCGTGTAGTAGTCCTGTTCGCCCTTGATCGCCACGATCAGCGCCGCCTCGCTGTGGGATTTGCTCCCATCGCCGGCAGTGCCACACGCCACGAAAGCGAAGGCGGCAGGGTATCCATCGATGGGCGGATTGCCGAGATCGCCGACACTGATCGTGTCAGGGCAGGCTTCCTTGAAAGTATCTGCAATCGTGTTGATCAGTACCTCGGGCGGCGGGGCCGGGCTCGGCAGCCACATCCTTGTAGCCGGTGACAGTGATCATCCTCGTCCACTGTTCGGCCGTTTCTCCCGCGGGCACGGCCTCGCGGATATAGGCGTGAGGGCTGGTTTCCTCATTGACCACACGGAAGTCGAGCGGCATCTTGAAAGCCACCAACTGGCTGAAGATCGGTGAGATGACCAGCAGGCTGGTCGCGCTTTCCCCATGGGAGGTCACGTGCGGCGTTTCCGCCGCGGTGGCCTGGAGACTGGTGCTGGCGAAAAACGCCAGGAGAGTGGCGCGCAGGATCATCGATATTCCCTGTGGTGTGAGTGCTGTCCGTTGCGGCTTGCGGCATGGGTCGGCGAGGTGCCGCTTGCCCAGCGCAAAGCTTAGCCGGCCGGCGCGACGGTACCGGTAGGGGAAAAGCCCGTGTTGTCGTCGGTCGCTCCCTTTCCGTGACGCCGGAGCAGGGTGGGGCTCAGCGGCAGTGGTTGATCGCGTCGCGCAATTCGATGGTGGCGTGGCGCGCGGCATGGGCGAAGTTCTCGCCTTTGCCGGCGTAGATGATGCCCCGCGAGGAGTTGATCATCAGGCCAGTGCCGTCCGCGCTGCGGCCTGCGTGCATCACCGCCTCGATGTCGCCGCCTTGCGCACCGATGCCCGGTACCAGCAGAGGCATGTCGCCGACCAGTGAGCGCACCTGGCGGATCTCTTCCGGCCAGGTGGCGCCGGTGACCAGCGCGCAGTTGCCGTGCGCGTTCCAGTCGCGTGCGATCGTTTCGGCCACGCGCAAATACAGCGGCATGCCGCCGCAGTCCAGCGCCTGGAAATCGGCGCCGCCGGGATTGGAGGTGCGGCAGAGCAGGATCACGCCCTTGTCGGCGCGATCAAGGAACGGCTGGATCGAATCGCGGCCCATGTACGGGTTCAGTGTCACCGCGTCGGCGCCGAACCGGTCGAACGCCTCGGTGACGTAATGCTGCGCGGTGGAGCCGATGTCGCCGCGCTTGGCGTCGAGGATCACCGGTACGCCGGGATGCCGGTCATGGATATGCGCGATCAGCCGTTCCAGCGTGTCTTCGGCGCGCAACGCGGCGAAGTGCGCGATCTGCGGCTTGTACGCGCAGACCAGGTCGGCGGTGGCATCGACGATGGCGGCGCAGAAGGCGAACACCGCGTCGGGTTCATCGCGCAGGTGGGCCGGGAATTTCGCCGGGTCCGGATCGAGGCCGACGCAGACGAGGGAGTCGTGGTCCTTCCAGGCCTGCTGCAGGGACTGCATGAAGTGCATCGAAAGTCTCCGTGTCCCGATCCGTCATTCCGGCGAAAGCCGGAATCCAGCGCCTTCGTTACGTCAGTGGCACTGGATCCCGGCTTTCGCCGGGATGACGAGCTTGTGGGTTATTCATAATGCCGCCGTATCCGCGCGTCAGGCGAGCTTCTTGTACTTCACCCGCTTCGGACCCGCGTCATCGCCCAGGCGGCGCTTCTTGTCGGCTTCGTACTCGTTGTAGTTGCCGGGGAAGAACTCGACGTGCGAGTCGCCTTCGAATGCGATGATGTGGGTGGCGATGCGGTCGAGGAACCAGCGGTCATGCGAGATCACGATCGCGCTGCCGGGGAATTCCAGCAATGCATCTTCCAACGCGCGCAGGGTTTCCACGTCCAGGTCGTTGGACGGTTCGTCGAGCAGCAGCACGTTGCCGCCCTGCAGCAGGGTCTTGGCCATGTGCAGGCGGCCGCGCTCACCGCCGGAGAGGCTGCCGACGATCTTCTGCTGGTCGGTGCCCTTGAAGTTGAAGCGGCCGATGTAGGCGCGCGACTGGATCTCGAAGTTGCCGATGGTGAGGATGTCCGAACCGCCGGACACTTCCTGCCACACGTTGTTCTTCGGGTCGAGCGCGTCGCGTGACTGGTCGACGTAGGCCAGCTTGGTCGTATGGCCGAGCTTTACCTCGCCCGAGTCCGGCGTTTCCTTGCCCATGATCATCTTCATCAGGGTGGATTTGCCAGCGCCGTTCGGGCCGATCACGCCGATGATCGCGCCCGGCGGCACCTTGAACGACAGGTCTTCGATCAGCATGCGGTCGCCGAACGACTTGGTGACGTTCTTGAACTCGATCACTTCCTGGCCCAGGCGCTCGCCCGGCGGGATGAAGATCTCGTTGGTTTCGTTGCGGCGCTGGTAGTCGACCGAGTTCAGCTCCTCGAAGCGGGCCAGGCGGGCCTTGCCCTTGGACTGGCGGCCCTTGGCGGCCGAACGCACCCACTCCAGTTCCTTCGCGATGGCCTTCTGGCGCGACTTTTCCTGGTTCGCTTCCTGCTTCAGGCGGGCGTCCTTCTGCTCCAGCCACTCGGTGTAGTTGCCCTTCCATGGAATGCCGCGGCCGCGGTCGAGTTCGAGGATCCACTCGGCGGCGTTGTCGAGAAAATAGCGGTCATGGGTGACCGCGACCACGGTGCCGGGATAGTCGTGCAGGAATTTCTCCAGCCAGTCGACCGACTCGGCGTCCAGATGGTTGGTCGGTTCGTCCAGCAGCAGCATGTCCGGCTTGGACAGCAGCAGGCGGCACAGCGCCACGCGGCGCTTCTCACCACCGGACAGCGGGCCGACGATGGCATCCCACGCCGGCAGGCGCAGCGCATCGGCGGCCACTTCCAGCTGGCGCTCCAGCGCGTGGGCGTCGTTGGCGGCCAGCAGGTTTTCAAGCTTTTCCTGTTCCTTGGCCAGCTTGTCGAAATCCGCGCCGTCCTCGGCGTAGGCGGCGTAGACCTCTTCCAGCCGCTTCTGCGCATCGAGAATTTCCGAGACGCCTTCCTCGACCACTTCGCGCACGGTCTTCTCGGGGTCCAGGTTCGGCTCCTGCGCCAGGTAGCCGATCTTGGTGCCGGGCTGGGCGCGCGCCTCGCCCTGGAAATCGGTGTCCACGCCGGCCATGATCTTCAGCACGGTGGACTTGCCCGCGCCGTTGACGCCGAGAAGGCCGATCTTGGCGCCGGGGAAGAAGCTGAGCGAGATGTCCTTGATGATCTGCCGTTTCGGCGGAACGATCTTGCTGACACCGTTCATGGTGTAGATGTACTGCGAGCTCATGCAACCTCCGAAAACATGCGCCGCGCCGCCGACAGGCGGGCACGGAAAGGGAATTCATCAAACCGCGCATTATAAGCCAGGAGGGGGCGACGTGCCCTTCCGCCAGGATGAAAAGGCACTCTGAACCGCATGGTGTTTGCGTAAGCTGGTCATTTCCGGGAAGCGCAGTTCCAGCGACACGCGCCGCCCACAGCCTTGAGGGCGCTGGATTCCTGCGTTCGCAGGAATGACGAAAAATGGGGGTTCATCGCTCCAGCAAGTGCCGTTCCATCTTGCCGGCGGTTCCGGCTCCAGGTCCGGCTATTTGCGTCGTCGCGCCGGAGCGGGTGCCGGGGCCAGGCCGGCCAGCAGCAGGTCGAGCAGCTGGGCGAACGCCGCGTCTTCGCCGGGCTGGTCCCACAGGTGGGAAAGCCCCGGATAATGGAAGCGCGCGGTGGCATCGAACAACGCCCGCGCGGCGGCGTCGGGATCGAGCTCACGGAAGTCGCCGCTGGCTGTGCCGGCGGCGATGATCGAGGCGATCTGCCGTTGCATGCGCCCCTTGTGTTCGGCAATGGCCTCGCCTGCTTCGGCCGCCAGCGCGCTGTAGGTGGCGAACATCTCGGGTTCACCCAGCACGTTGTCGCGCTTGGTCTGGCGCAGGGTGGAGATCCACTGGCGCAGGCGCGCCGGCGGTGGCGTGCGGCTGTCGGCGATCGCCTGCAGCGGCGCCATCGATCGTGCCAGCCAGCCACGCAGCACGGCCTCGCGCAGCGCCGCCTTGCTGGCGAAATGCCGGTACACGCTGCCGTGGCTGACCCCGAGCGCTTGCGCCACGTCGACCACGGTGGCCTTGCCGGGGCCGTAGCGGCGCAAGACATCCTCGGCGGCAGCAAGGATGCGTTCGGGGGTAAGTACGGAGTCGTTCATGCCGCCGATTCAAGCACATCAAACGTGGAGCAAATGAGTTCGTCTGCCACGTAACCCAGCGGGATGCGGCCGCAGACGTGCTCCGTGGAACGCTTCTCGAAGCCGATCCAGCCGTTGTTGAGGCCGTCCAGCATGGCGATGCGCGGTGCGGTGCGGTCGGCCGGCATGCCGTCATCCACGAAGCGCGCCGCCCATTGCTCGCGCGGTATCGCGGTTGTCTCGATGTCGTGTTCCAGCACCGCGGCCAGCGACTGCGCCATGTCGAGCGGGCTGTAGCGTCGCGGGCCCTCCACCTCGATCACCCGGCGTCCGAACCAGGTTTCTTCCAGCGTGTTGGCCACGATCTGGCCGACATCGTCGGTGGAAACCATCGGTATCGGGCGATCGAGCGGTTGCAGGTGGCTGACCAGGCGCCCCTCGAACTGCGCCAGCGGCACATGCCAGCGCAGGTTCTCCATGAACCAGGCGGCTCGCACATGGGCGTGCGGCACCGGCAGTGCGTCCAGCGCCTGTTCCAGCAGATGCAGCGGGGTGAGCAGGCCCAGGTCACGTTTCTGCTGGGCGCCGATGGACGACAGCGCGACGACCTTTGGCGGCTGCGCCTTCCGCAGGGCGGTAGTAAGTGCGTCGATCAGGGTTCGCGATTCGGCGAAATCGGCACTGGGCGCAAGATTGGCCGGCAGCATGGCAAACACGCCTTCGGTGCCGGTGAACGCCGCGGCCAGCGCCCCGGCGTCGGACCGGTCGGCAATGACGATCTCCG
>SMEK01001204.1_pt1 | contig 11621 bp, 12 predicted proteins | sample 2456371 | NCBI WGS metagenome assembly SMEK01 (sample SAMN10132590, study PRJNA489261) | soil metagenome | isolation source: day1 antibiotic-loamy sand soil ammended with composted manure from dairy... | place: USA | collected 2015-04-01
CGATGGCGCCGCGACAGCTTGCGCGCGCGGTGGCGGCGCGGCCGCAGTTCCTCCTGCAACGCATCATCATGCCGTCGCTGCGCGACGCCTATGACGATGCGATGGTCGCGCTCGATGGGGCCGAGCTGGTGGTTACCCATTCGGTCGCCTACGGTGCGCAACTGGCCGCGGAAAAGCGCGCGATACCGCGAGTCGGCGTCGTTCTGCAGCCCATGCTTTTTGCGTCCGTGTTCGATCCGCCGATCGTGGCCGAGATGCCGCGATTGTCGGGCTGGATTTATCGGCGCGGGCCGGCGTGGACGCGTGCGTTCCTCCATCTGGGCCGGCGCGTCGCGCGCCGCTGGGCGCGGCCGATCGATGCCTTCCGCCGCAGCATCGATTTGCCGCCGGCTGGCGCCCATCCGTTGTTCGAAGGACAGTTCACGGATGCCGGTGCCATCGGATTGTATTCGCCGTTGTTCGGTCCGCCGCAGCCGGATCACCCGCCGCACACGACCATCGCCGGGTTCGCCTTCTACGACAGTGAGAAGGGCGGCTCTGCCACGATCTCGCCCGCGCTGCAGGCGTTCCTCGATGCCGGTTCGCCGCCGGTGGTGTTCACCCAGGGAACCTCGGCCGTCCGCGATGCCGACGACTTCGTTCGCGAGAGTCTCGCCGCCATCCGGTTGCTCGGCGTGCGCGCGGTGCTGGTGCTGGACGAGGAACAGGCACAGCGCTGGTCATCGCATGTCACGCCGGCGATCCGCGTGACCGGTTACGAGCCGTACTCCGCGCTGTTTCCGCAAGCGGCCGTCAACGTCCACCACGGCGGCATCGGCACCACCGCCCAGGCGCTGCGCGCCGGGCGTCCGCAGTTGATCACCCCGTACCTGGTCGACCAGCCGGACAACGCGGCACGCGTGGCGCGCCTCGGTGTCGGCCGGGAGTTGCCGCGGCGACGCTGGAAGGGTGCGGCTATCGCGGACCAGTTGCGCGCTTTGCTGGATGAGCCCGCTTACGCGCAAGCATCGGCACGGATCGGCAGCGAGGTATCAACGGAGGATGGTGCGGCCGTGGCCGCGGACCTGATCATGGCGAGGCTTGCCCACCCGGTTTGATCGCCGTGACCTTCAGCCCATGCCTCGCACGCCGGCTGGTTGCAGGATCGTGTCTTGTCACCCATCCCCCGGAGAATTTGCCATGCCATCCAGCAAACGACTGACCCTGCGGTGCCTGGGCATGCTGGCGCTGAGCCTCGCCATCGGCCACGCGATGGCCGGCCCCGCCGACACCCCGGAAGCGGCGGCGCGGCAGTATCTGGCGGCGGAGAAGGCGTTCAACGTCGCTGCGCTCGAAGACGCGATCACGCCCGGGTTTGTGGAAATCAGTCCGCGCGGCGAAATCGACGAGCATGACAAGGTGCTGTCGTTCTATGCGCCCGACAAGAAGGTGGATGGGCCGGCAGTCGAACTGGGTGAGTTCCGCACCCGCACCAGCGGCGATACCGCCGTCGTCACCACCACCTTCAGCTATGCGATGAAGGGGCGTTCAACGAGCTTGACCGTCGGCATGACCGCGACCCACACCGCCGACGGCTGGAAACTGGCGTCGGCGCAGTACACGCTGGCCAAACCGGCGCCGGTCAACTGAGCCGGTGAGGCGGGACGCCGGACGAACTGCGCTGGCCCGAATTGATTACTTGATTGCCGCCGGCTTGACCAGCCTGCCGGCGTGCTTCTCCCGCAACTGCCCGTCCTCGCGTGCGACCAGGCCGTTGACCAGCACCAGATCAAACCCGTCGGCGAGCGCGTGGGGTTCGACATAGGTCGAGCGCTCGCGCACCGACGCGGGGTCGAACAGCACCGCATCCGCCCACTGGCCGACCTTGATCGTGCCACGGTCCTGCAGGCCCATGATCCGTGCCGGCAAGCCGCTGGCCTTGTACACCGCGTCTTCCAGGCTTAGCTGCTTGGTCTTGACCACGAAGTGCTCGATCAGCCGCGCATAGGTGCCGCTGCTGCGTGGATGCGAAAGGCCGGGGCCGCCGTCGGTCGACAGCGCGGTTTTCAGGCTTGCGACCAGTGCGTCCTGCAGCGTCGCGTCCATGGTGAAATGCGCCGCCGAGGCGCCCTCGGGGCCAAGCTCGATCAACACGTCGACGAAAGGCTGGTTCTTCTCTGCCGCCACCTGGGCCAGCGTCTTGCCCGGGTAGGGCGCCGTGCCGAACAGGATCGCCTGCGGACCGCCGCGGCTGGCGACGCGCTTGCGCAGATACGTGGCCAGCTCAGCGCGACGCTCGGCCACGACCTTCGCGTAGTCGGTGGGCGGCAGCGCCCACTCGGGAAACACGATGCCGATCCAGGTGTAGCCGGCGGTGTAGGGGTAAGCATCGGCGGTCAGCGCGTGACCCTGTTGCACGAAACTGTCGATGAAATCGAGCAGCGATCTGGCGCGCGCCTCGCCCTTGCCGTAAATGTCTTTCAGGTGCGAGATGTGCACGCGGCCGTCCGGATTGTGCGAGACCAGTTCGCGGATCGAATCCTCGATCTTGTCATCGTCCTCGCTGCGCATGTGGCTGATCAGGATGCCGCCATGACGGTTGATGACCTTGCCCAGCGCGACGATTTCCGAGGGCTCGGAGTAGATCCCCGGGACGTATTCCAGCCCGGTGGACATGCCGAACAGACCCAGCGACAACGAGGCATCCAGCACCTCTGCCAGATGCTGTGACTGCACGGCATCGAGCTTGCGCAAGTCGTCCGGGATGCCCGCTTCGCGGCGTATGGAGCCGTGACCGGCCAGCGCCAGCACGTTGACCAGCGCGCCGTCCGCTTCCAGCGTGTCGAGCCAAGGTTCAAGCGGCGTGCTGACCGGATTGCTTCCATCCTGGCCGAGCACGACGCTGGTCACGCCCATCGCGAGGAAGTTTTCGAACGACTGCTTGAGCGGGTCGCCATGCGAGTGCATATCGATGAAGCCGGGTGCGAGCACCTTGCCGCCGGCATCGATGGTGCGCGTCGCATTCAGCGTGGAGGTGTCGACGTCGCCGACCGCCGCAAACCGGCCGTCGCGGATCAGTACCGTGCCCTTGTAGGCGGGCTTGCCGGTACCGTCGACGATGGTCGCGTTGGTGATCGCCAGGTCGTCGCTGGCGGCCTTGACGCTGTCGGCAGAAGCGTTGCAGCCGGCCAACACCACCGAAACGAGGAGGAAACACGCCGCCGGGATGACATGGCGTGCGCTCGACAGGATGTTTTTCATGCAGTGGTTCCAGGGAATTCGCGTGGCGGGGACGCGGAAGGCAGGGCCGGCGTGTCGTTGGTGTGCAGTAGACGATAGGGCGGGCAGCGCGTCTTTCGACCAGGCCGAGATCCCCCGGTTGCGAAAAATCACCGGAACATCCGTGGTTCGCGCAGCTGTACCGGAACGTAATTGTCGCCGGTGCACAGCGCAATAGGCGTGCAAGAAAGGGGCGCTGTCAGCGCCCCTTCGACGGTTTCAGGATGGCGAGCGCGGCGGCGCGGTCATCCACGCGTTGCCCCACCCCGGCTTCGTGGATTCCGGGCGCGGGCGTTGGCTTTGACGTGCAGCCGGTAATCCTCGAGCACGGCGGCGCAGCGTGCCTGCAGAAAGGACTTCAGTTGCGTGATCGTGGGCGTCAGCCGCGAGCGATCGGCGCAGATGAGATTGAGCGGTGACGGTTCGCCATGCGTCGGCGGAAAGATGTCGACCAGGCGGCCGGCGAGCAGGTCCGGGACCAGGTCGAGGCGGGATTTGTAAACGATGCCTTCTCCTGCGACAGCCCACCGGCGCACGGCGTCGGCGTCGTCGCTGATCCGGTTGCCGGAAACGGCGACGGTCTGGTTGCCACCCGGGAGGGTGAAGCGCCACCGCTCGTGAAGTTGTTCGCTCCACACGAAGCGCAGGCAGTTGTGGTGCCGCAGATCGTCCACGCGCTTGGGCACGCCGGCGCGTTCCAGATAGGACGGTGCCGCGCACAGCGCGCGCCGGTTGCCTTCGACAAGCGGCATGGCGACCAGTGACGAATCCGACAGCGGGCCGTAGCGCACCGCGGCATCCAGCGGTTCGCGCATCAGGGCGGCGGCCCGGTCGCTCATTCGCACGTGCAGCGACAGCGCCGGATGCAAGTTCTGGAAATCGTCGAGCCAGCCCAGCAAGAGATTTCTGCCGAAGTCCGAGGGAACCGAGAGTCGGAGGCTTCCGGACAAGGTGCCGTGATCGCTGGCCAGGGCGCGCTCGCCTTGCGAACGTGCATCGAGCATCGCGCGTGCATACGGCAGGTAGCGCTCGCCTTCCACCGACAACTGCATGCTTCGCGTGGAGCGGACGAACAGCCGCGCGTCCAGCGCCTTCTCCAGCCGCTGCACGGCGGCACTGGCGAGGCCGGGGGCGATGTTGAGCCGGCGGGCAGCCTCGGAAAAGCTCTCCGCTTCCACCGTCTGCACGAAGATCTGGATGTCGTCGAGTCGGATCATTTTCTGCAGAATCCGGTAAGTGTTGCTGACATTAACCCATTTTTGCGACGAACGCGGATCGACACACTGTGCTCCCGGGGCCGGCAACATGATCGGCAAAGTCGTTGTTGCCGCCCGCCAATCCTCTTTCAGTCCAGGAATCCTCATGAACGCAAACACCACGCCCACCCTCAGCTTGGAAGCAGCACACGCACTGCTCGCCCACGCCCGCGCAGCCTGCGCCCAACGCGGCTTTGCCGCCACCATCGCCATCACCGACGCGGGCGGTCACCTGCGCGCCTTCGAGCGCGCGGATGCGGCGCCCTTCCTGACCGCCGAGGTGGCCATGGACAAAGCATGGACCGCCGCGTCATTCGGCATGGCCACGCACCAGTGGAATCAATACATGGGCGAGCCAACGGTGGCGCCGTTGGGCGGGCATCCGCGACTGATGGCGGTGGGCGGCGGCGTGCCGATCATTCTCGATGGCAAGCTCGCCGGGGGCATCGGCATCTCCGGCGGCACCTCGGCGCAGGATCATGAATCGGCCGAGGAAGCGCTGCGCGCGTCTGGTCTGGCGGCTTGAGCAAAGCGGGATCGGATCCGTGCAGCAGGCGAGCCTGGCGCGTCGAGCCTGGCGGCTTTGGCCAGTCCGCCAACGCTTTCGATGGATTCCGGGCTCGTGCCTCGCGGCGGAGAGAGGGACGCTATCATGGCGGCATGTCCATGCTGCTTCTGAACTTGCGGAATGTGCCCGACGACGAGGCCGACGACGTGCGAGCGATGCTCGACGCGCTGCAGATTGCGTTCTACGAAACCCGGCCCAGCATCTGGGGCGTTTCGGCAGGCGGGATCTGGGTGGCGGAGGATGCTGCCTACGCAGACGCCCGACGCGCGATGGACGATTACCAGCGGCAGCGCCGCGACCGGGCCCGCGCTGAATACGCCGCGGCCAAACGCGCAGGCACGGCGGAGACATTCATGACGATGTTTCGCGCGGATCCCGGGCGCGTTGCGATGAGCGTGCTGGGAATACTCGTGGTACTGCTCGTGTTGGCATTGCCGGTCATCCTGCTGCGAAACGCGTAAGCCACATGCGCAGCAAGCTTCCGTTCCCGCTGTGGCGAGCTGGAGCGGTCGAAATTCGTGCGCAGCGTCCCGGATGCATGTCCTGACGATGCGGTCGCCGGACCGCGAGAAATGTGCAAAACCCGCAATCAACGACACATTCAAGCGGTAGTGATCACGGGCTGGTCGGTCATGGCCGCATGGCGGGCTGATCCGCCTGTGCGTTTTGCACTTGCGTGGCCGGCGCGATCCGAAGCGCCGACAGCGACAGCCTGGGCACGACGGCCGGGTCGGCATGATTCTGGCCCGGGCTTTATGGCTTCCGGCTTGTTCACCCCGCCGGCTTGCACAGCCACGCCGATGCCGCGCTCAACATCGCCCTTGCGCCGATGTCGAAGGTGGGTTCCAGCACCGGTGCGAAGCGTGGCGAATGGTTGCTGGGGATGTCGCACACGGTGCCGTTGGCGACCGCAGCGGCGTAGGTCGCCGGGTCGGTGCCGCCGACGAACCAGAACACGTAGGGTACGTTCCATGCGCGGCCGAATTCGCTGAAATCCTCGCTGGCGGAGGCGCGCTGTGCTTCGCCGGCGGCGTCGCCGAATTCGGCGTGGAACGCGTTGGCCACGCGCGCGGTGGCCGCGATGTCGTTTTCGGTCAGCGGATAGCGACTGAGGTTTTCGAACTCCGGCGGCTTTGGGGCGCCGGAGGCGTCGGCCTCGGCGCAGCAGATGCGGTGGATCGCCCCCAGCATGTGCTGGCGCACGCCCTCGTCGTAGGTGCGCATGTTGAGTTTCAGCGTGGCTTTTTCCGGAATGATGTTTTCCTTGGTGCCGGCCTGCAGCGAACCGATGGTCAGCACCGCGCTGTCCAGCGGCGAGATCTCGCGCGAGACGATGGTTTGCAGGCGCAGCACGGTCGAGGCGGCCATCACCACCGGGTCGATCGAGGTTTGCGGCGCTTTCCAGGCCACGCTTGAACCGGACGGGCAGGGCAGTCACTGGCTCAAGGTGGACAGGGCGTTGCGGGAAGCCGCCGGCATCGCCACCGGGGATACGGTGGCATTGTCGATGACGCCGGTCGAGGTGGAGCCGGAACCCAAGGTGCCGGCAGATCTGCGCAGAGCGCTCGCCGCCCACCCCGCGGCACGCGCAACGTGGCAGGACATCACGCCGGTGGCGCGTCGCGACTGGATACACTGGATAACTTCGGGCAAGCAGGCCGAGACGCGCGAACGCCGCATCCGCACGGCTTGCGACATGCTTGCCTCCGGCAAGCGACGCGCCTGTTGTTTCGATCGCTCGGGGATGTACAGCAAGGGATTCAGTGCGCCGGAAGCGGCCGGGTAGCGGAGTGAATTTCCCTCGTGCGGATTGACGTGCGGGGTTGCCGGTTTCGATGGTTGATGACATCGGGGCGTTCAAAGCGGGTGCTGTCGGTAAAACTGTTCGAGCTGCCGATAGACGTCCGGCAAATGCTGGCGCAAGGCGACCGGTTCCTCGAAAAATTGCTCACTGGCCACGGCGAAGAATTCGGCGGGGCTTTCCAGGGCATACGGATCGATGGGCAAATCAATTCCGTTGCGGCGGTCGTCCTGAAGTCGATCCCATGCGTTCGAAAAGACCTGCGACCACACGCGCCGATCCATGCGCCGGTGCAACGGCGGGAAGCCGTTGGCGTCGCCATTGAGCATGTCGAGCTTGTGCGCCATCTCGTGGACGATCACGTTGTGCCCGGGCCTCTTTCCGCTGTTGAGCACCTCCGCCCAGGACACGATTACCGGCCCGCGTCCCCATGCTTCGCCGGCCATCACGGCGTTGCTCTGGTGTTCCACGCCGGCGGCGTCCAGTTGCGGGCGGCGCGGCACGAACGCATCCGGGTACACGATCACGCTGTGCCAGCCGTCGTACCAGTCCATGCCGAGTTTGATGATGGGAACGCACGCATGTGCCGCAAGCAGCACGCGATCGGTGTCGGTCAGTTCCAGGCCGCCGGTCGGCTCGAGCGATTTGCGATCCAGGAACAGCGTGGCCAGTATCCGCAGCGTGGCCTGGTCGGAGGCGCCCAGCCGGCGCGCGGCGGTACAACGTCGCAAGGCTTCACGCCAAAGCGATTCGGCAATCGGATGTCGGGCGACGATGCGCCGTTCGCGCCAGTTTCTGATTGTGTTGAACATGACCACGTGCGCGAAAAGGTGTGCTCAAGAGCATCGGGGTGGCGGTGCCGCTTCTCAAGACGGCGCCGAAAGGATCCTGTTGCGGTCCCTCCATCCGAGGCATCGAGTCGTCGGGAGTCGGCGCACAAAAAAGGCGGCCGTTGGCCGCCTCTTCCCGAACTTGTCGCCTGGATCAATCCACCGCGGCGATGATCACGATCTCGATCTTCAGGCTTGGCCGCGCGAGGCGGGCCTGCACGGTGGCGCGGGCCGGCGCGGCATCTTGTGCTACCCATTTCTCCCAGACGGTGTTCATGGCGTCGAAGTCGGCCATGTCCGCCAGGAAAATGTCTGCACGCAGGATGCGGCTCTTGTCGGTGCCCGCCGTCTGCAGCAGGTCGTCGATGGACTGGAGCACCTGGGCGGTCTGGCCGGCGATGTCGGCGTCGGGATCCTGCGGCACCTGTCCGGAGAGATAAGCCACCCCGTTGTGGATGACGATCTTGGACATGCGCGGGCCGGTGTTGAAACGCTGGATCATGGAGCGGGTTCCTGTGTGGGGTATCGCTGCCATTGTCACCGGATTGCGGCGCGGGGAAAACCTGTGGTTTCGCGCCGCCCCCCGGATTGCCGGCGTCACGGCGCCTGAACGGTGCTTGCCGGACTCGGTCCAGGGGTCAATCAGAGAGGGTGGGCGTGAACACGTACACCATGTTGTGGACTGCGATCGCGTTGTTCGCCATCGCCGCCGCGGACGGCCCGATACTGGCCGCCGTGCGGATGATGGCGGGCGCAACCCGCCCGCGTCGCTGACGCGTGTTCAGCACCAGGCCGATCGGCGTCGCGAGTAGGGAAAGGACGCGGTAGCGACCCAGCCATCCCACGCGGACCGCAAGGTGCAGGCCAGAATGAGGTAGCCGCACCAGAGCGTTGCCGATCATCGCATTCATGGCGATGGCCCGACGCGTGCCGGAGCCCGCTGCGACGGCACGACACGCCGGTGGCGGGCACCATGACTAAAGACCTGCGAGCGCCGGCCCGGGCGTCGCTAGACTCGGCCCTTTGCATATCGGGCCGGTGCCCACGGGGGAATGACGTGATCAAGCGTTGCATGCTGGTGTTGTGTCTGGGAGTCAGCGGCGTGGCCGCGGCTCAGGAGCCGGTCGACCTGGATATGGTCAACCGCATTCGCCAGGAGGCTTTCCACAACTCGCAGGTCATGGCCACTTTCAGCCACCTGACCGAAAGCATCGGCCCGCGCCTCACCAACTCCCCGCAAATGGCCAAGGCCAATGCGTGGACACGCGAACAGTTCAGCAACTGGGGCCTGGTCAACGTGCATGACGAGGCTTTCGACGATTTCGGCCGTGGCTGGGAATTCAGCAACGCCAGCGTGGAAATGCTGAGCCCGCGCACGTCCCCGCTCCATGCGCTGCCAAAGGCGTGGACCCCCGGCACCAACGGTCCGGTCGAAGGCGTGGTGATGGTGGTCGACATCAAGAAACCCGCCGACCTCGAGAAATACAAGGGAAAACTGGCGGGCAAGATCCTGTTGCTGGATGAGGCGCGCGAGTACGAGCGTGCTGTCGATGCCGATTCGCACCGCCATGATGCGGCCGGATTGGCCGAGCTGCAGACATTCGCCGTGCCCAAGGACGTTGATGACAAAGCGCGCGCCAAGCGGATCAAGCGGTATACCGATCGGCGGGCGCTCGCCCTCGCCAGCAACAAGTTCTTCGTCGACGAAGGCGTGCTGGCCACGCTCAGCATCAGCGGCTGGGACAACGGCATTCTCCGCGTCGGCGGCGGTGGCTCGCGCAAGGCGGATGAATCCGTGGGCGTGCCCGAATTGGTGATGGCGGCGGAACACTACAACCCGCTCGTGCGCGCGATCGAACACAAGCAGGTGGTAAAGCTGCGCGTGAACGTGCAGGCGCGCTTCACCGACGAGGCCAACCAGCCCGGTTACAACACACTGGCCGAAATTCCGGGCAGTGGCAGCAAGGCGGGCGAGATCGTCATGCTCGGTGCGCACATGGATTCCTGGCATACCGGCACCGGCGCGTCCGACAACGCCGCCGGCGTGGCGGTGATGATGGAGGCCATGCGCATCCTCAAGGCCGTCGGCGCCAAGCCGCGGCGCACGATCCGCGTGGCGTTGTGGAGCGGCGAGGAGCAGGGCCTGATCGGCTCGCATGATTACGTCGCACGGCACTTCGCTGCCTACCCCGAGCCCACCGATCCGGTGCAGAGAGCGTTGCCGTCGTCATTGCGCGATTCCACCGGCACGCTGCAGAAAAAGCGCGACTACGACCGCTTCTCTGCCTACTTCAACATGGACAACGGCTCGGGCCGTTTCCGCGGCATCTATGCCCAGGAAAACCTCGCGGTGATGCCGATTTTCAAGGCGTGGCTGGAGCCGTTCCATGACGTCGGCGCCACCACCGTGGTCGCGCGCAACACCGGCAGCACCGACCATATCTCCTTCGATCGTGTCGGCCTTCCCGGCTTCCAGTTCATCCAGGATCGTCTGGACTATTTCAGCAACGTGCACCACAGCGACCTGGACACCTGGGACCACGCCGAGCCGGAAGACCTCAAACAGGCTGCCGCCATCGTCGCCTCGTTCGTCTACCACGCTGCCATGCGCGAGGAGAAACTGCCGCGCAAGCCGCTGCTGGATAATTGAGTTCGCCGACAAGCCCCGCGCGGGTTGGATGACCCGATCCGGGTCATCCCTGCTTTTCCGCGTGTTTTAGCGCTGGAACCCAGTGGCCGCGCAGGTGCCTGTGGGATCACTTTCGCTCGACGGTTTGCAGGAAGCGGATCAGCCCATCGAAGTAGGTTTGCTGGTCGTCGTACATCGCCATGTGGCTGCCTTTGGGGCAGAGCAGGAACTGGCCGTGGGGCAGCTTGCCGGCCATGGTGGACATGTAGTCCGGATCCATGGTGTCGTATTGCGCGCCGATGACCAGGGTGGGGGTGGTGATGCGGTGCAGGTCGTCGCTGCGGTCCCAGTTCAGCAGGCGGCCGCTGGCGCCGAGTTCGCTGGGACCTTGCATCAGGGTGTAGATCTGCGGGTTGATGTGGCCGAAGGAGCGGATGGCCGGTTCGGGCCATTGGGCCTGGGGCATGCGCAGCACGTGTTGCTCGTAATGCATGGGGCCCAGGATCTCCATGTACCGCGGGTCATCGGTGCGGCCTTCGGCTTCGAGCTTCTTCACTTCGGCCAGTTGTTGCGGGTCCATCGCCGGCATCAATACGTTGCTGGCGTAATCGTTGTAGGCGGGGATCGAATCCATCATGTTGGAAATCACCAGGCACTTCAGGTGTTGCTGGTATTTCAGTGCGTATTCGATGGCGAGCACGCCGCCCCAGGAGTGGCCGAGCAGGCAGAAGTTGTCCTTGTCCAGGTGCAGTGCCTGGCGTACCTGTTCCACTTCGTCGACGTAGCGATCGATGGTCCACAACGCCTCGTCTTTCGGCTGGTCGCTGTAGCTGGAGCCGAGCTGGTCGTAGTAGTAGTACTCGATGCCCGCCCCTGGAAAGTAGCTGTCGAAAGCTTCGAAGTACTCGTGGGTGGCGCCGGGACCGCCGTGCAGCAGCAGGACTTTCAGCTTCGGGTTGTTGCCGACGCGTTTGGTCCAGACGCGGAAATCGCCTTTGGGCGTGCTGATCGGGATCATTTTCACGCCGCCGGAAAGCACGTCGTCACGGCCGGTGTTGTCGAGATAGGCAGGCTCGGGCGCGGTGGCGGGCGTGCCAGCGGTCGCGAGGGTGGCGGCGGTGAGCAGCAGCCCGGACAGCAGCAAGATGATGCGGCGTTTCATCAGTTTTCCCCTGGCGATGGCAGGCCGCCACTATGCGTTGGGTGCGTGCGGCGGGCAACTGGCGATTGCCTCGTGGGCGAGGTGGTGAGCCGGGTGGCGGTGCGACGTGGGTTCAGC
>SMEK01001052.1_pt1 | contig 11617 bp, 16 predicted proteins | sample 2456371 | NCBI WGS metagenome assembly SMEK01 (sample SAMN10132590, study PRJNA489261) | soil metagenome | isolation source: day1 antibiotic-loamy sand soil ammended with composted manure from dairy... | place: USA | collected 2015-04-01
AACTTTAATGTGGAGTTAAGTGCAGAAGTGGTTGCACTGATTGTTTTCAGTTTATGGGGTACAGCGGAATTGAGTGATATTGTGCGAGGAGCCATTGTTTCTCTGCCAAAACATCAAGTGGAATCGAGCCTTGCACTTGGGCTAAGTAAAGTTCAAATGTATCGTTATGTGCTAGTTCCACAAGCGGCAAAGCGTTCAATTCCTCCAACAATTAATCTTATTACACGAATTATTAAAACAACAGCACTACTTACAATGATTGGTGTTGTAGAAGTAATCAAAGTAGGTCAACAAATTATTCAGTTTTACAATGCTGAATACCCTACTGTTTCATTTTGGATATACGGGATTATCTTTTTCTTATATTTCTGTATTTGTTTTCCGTTGTCTCGAATCTCACGCAAGCTAGAACAAAAATGGGCAACTTAAGGAGGTGGAGTAACTTTGGTTGAAAATCGTCCAATATTGCAAATAAACGGTCTCGTAAAGAAATATGGCGATAAGGTTGTATTAGACGGCATAGATTTACATGTTGAACAAGGGAAAGTCATTGCAATTTTAGGGCCATCTGGCTGCGGAAAGAGTACGTTTTTACGATGTATTAATGGCCTCGAAGAAGTACAAGATGGCGAAATTATTTTCGAGGGAGAGGATTTGACGAAAACTTCAAAATGGCGGGAAGTTCGCCAAAAAATTGGCATGGTATTTCAAAGCTATGACCTCTTTCCGAATATGACAGTAATGGAGAACATTCTCCTTTCACCTATTAAAGTACAAAAAAGAAAGCGGGAAGAAGTAGAATTACAGGCGAGAGAACTACTAGATCGAGTGGGGCTTTTAGATCGTGCTAATGATTATCCGCGGCAATTATCAGGAGGACAGAAGCAGCGAATTGCCATTGTTCGTGCGCTCTGTACTAATCCAAAGATTATGCTATTCGACGAAGTTACGGCTTCCCTTGATCCAGAAATGGTAAGAGAAGTGTTGGAGGTCATTGCACAATTAGCAAAACAAGGAATGACGATGTTAATTGTTACTCATGAAATGAAATTTGCTGAATTAGTAGCAGATGAAGTGATTTTTATGGATAAAGGGAAGATTCATGAACGAGCACAAGCTAAAGACTTTTTCTCAAATCCCCAAACACAACGTGCGCAACAATTTATTAATATATTACAATTTTAGGAGGAAGAAAGATGAAGAAAATTTATTCGTACTTATTGATTGCATTATTAATACTAGTATTAGCTGCATGCAACAATAGTAATAACAACGAATCAGCTAATGAAGAAGAAACTGCTCAAACTGAAACAAAATCCGTTATTGATGAAATTAAAGAGCGCGGGGTACTACGTGTTGCAGTATTCAGCGATAAACCGCCATTTGGATATGTTGATGAAAAAGGCGAAAATCAAGGATATGATATTGTTTTAGCTAAACGCATTGCAAAAGATTTACTTGGTGATGAGTCAAAAATCGAATATGTGATTACTGAACCACAAGCTCGTGTTGACTTATTAAAATCGGATAAAGTAGATATCGTATTGGCAAACTTTACAGTTACACCAGAAAGAGCTGAGCAAGTAGATTTTGCACATCCTTATATGAAAGTAGCAATCGGTGTTGTATCATCTGAAAAATCGCCAATTTCTTCTGTGGAAGAATTAAAAGGAAAAACATTAATTGTGCCTAAAGGGACAACTGCAGAAACATTCTTCATGAAAAATTATCCGGAAGTAGAATTGGTGAAGTATGATCAAATTAATGAAGCATTTGAAGCGCTAAAAGATGGACGCGGTGATGCTTTAGCTCAAGATAACGCTTTACTATTTAGTTGGGCAAATAATAATCCAGGATTTACAGTAGCATTACCTACTTTAGGTGAATTGGATTATATCGCTCCAGCTGTTAAAAAAGGAAATACAGAATTATTAGAATGGTTAAATGAAGAAATTGAAAGTTTATATGAAGAAAAATTCTTTACAAAAGCATATGAAGAAACATTAAAACCTGCTTTCGGTGAAACAATCAAGGCTGATGCTGTAGTAGTTGAAAGTAAAGTTGAATAATGTTAAAAAATGCTTGCTGGAGTGTTTTATCCAGCAAGTTTTTAGTTCTATCAATAGTTTTCTAATTGTCAAATTTTATGAAAAAATCAAGATAGTTGATAAACCTAGTGCAAGTTTTATATGATAGCAATAAATAAAATCTAAGGAAAAAGAATTTACTAGCAAAGGGGTTCCTTTCCTTTCCTTCGAAAAAAAATAGGGTGGTGGATTCATTGAAATTAGATGAATGGTTAAACAATGGTGTACCAAACATCGCCAATTCATTGCTCGATGTTCATAAACAACACTTTCCAATTGAACAATCTATCGGCTTTGAAGGGCAAGAAAAGATTATTAAAATTTTGAAGAACTTCCGTAAAGTGTTATACCCTTGTTTTTGCGACACCTTTAAAGACGAATTGCGCATTGAGACAAACATTGGGAATCTATTAAGATCAACTGCACTAGATTTAAAAGATATCATTTCGAAAGTGCTCAAAAATAATGGAGAAAGCCAACCGGAAGTAAGAGCAGAAGAAATCGTTGTGGATTTACTCAACAAATTACCTGAAATTCGTGAAATTCTACAAACGGATATTCAAGCGGCTTACAATGGAGACCCTGCAGCTTTATCATTAGAAGAAATTTTATTCAGCTATCCATCCATTACAGCCATTACGATACATAGGATAGCTCACGAATTATACCAAGCAGGCGTTCCAATTATCCCAAGAATTATGTCAGAGCATGCTCATAGTTTAACAGGTATTGATATTCATCCAGGAGCAAAAATTGGCGAGTACTTCTTCATTGACCACGGAACAGGTGTGGTGATTGGAGAAACAAGCACAATTGGTAAAAATGTTAAAATCTATCAAGGTGTAACGATTGGGGCAAAAAGCTTCCCGTTAGATGAAAATGGAAACCCGATTAAAGGAATTAAACGTCACCCAGACATTGGGGATAATGTAGTGATTTACGCGGGAGCAACAATTCTAGGTGGAGATACGAAAATCGGACATGATTCCGTCATTGGCGGTAACATTTGGTTAACTCAATCCGTTCCACCATATTCAAGAATTTACAACTCCCAACCGCTTCCAAATATTAAGCAGAAAAAAGAATAGGATTGTCTATCCCTTAAGCAAACATGATTGCTTAAGGGTTTTTTATATCTTCATGTAGTCTTATGGTCTCAATATTCCAAAAACAAAAACGTGGAAAAAATTGATATTTTATTTGGATACGGGTACAATATTAGAACGAATGTTCTTATCTATCTTTTCAAAAGAATGGAGGCAATTTTTTATGTATGTAACAATTAAAGATTTTATAAGAGAATGGAATTGGGAGGCGAACTTAACGCAAAAGGTTTTGGAAGGGCTAACCGATGAGTCTCTAAAACAAAAAGTTTATCCGGAAGGGCGTACGCTCGGAAGAATTGTTTGGCATTTTACAACTAATATTCCGGAATATTTAGTGCATTTTGGTTTGAGAATGGAATTAGTCGAAAATGCAGATAAAGTTCCTGATTCGGCGAAGGAAATTGCGGATACTTTTAAAGAAGTGAGCGCTCGTGCAGCGAAAGTCATTCAAGAACAATGGACAGATGAATCACTGAAAGAAGTGCAAATTGCTTTTGGAAGAGAAGAAACAAATGCCCAAATATTAATGGGGCTTATTAAACACATTATTCATCATCGTGGACAAGCAACAGTACTAATGAGACAAGCAGGGCTAAAACCGTTTGGCGTTTATGGGCCGCCGAAAGAAGATTGGATTAATCTAGGAGTAGAGGAACCACCACTATAATTTCATAGGAGGATTTTAAGATGGTATTGAAAAAAATTTCACCAGAAGAATTGTTCCAAAGAATGCAGCAAGGTGAGCAACTCACGATTTTAGATGTTCGAGATCAAGAGAAATATAATACCTTCCATATTGAAGGGGAAAACATCCAATCACTTAATATCCATAAAACAGAGATTTTCGAGTTAGAAAATAATCAAGATAAAAACATATCAGCTTTACCTGAGAAAGGCGAAATCATTGTCACTTGCACAACAGGCAATTCTGCAACAAAATGTGCAAACATTCTATCCAAACATGATTATGATGTAGTTGTATTAGATGGGGGACTCACAGCTTGGAAGGATTATATAAAGAAGTAAGTCGTAAGACGTTTTAATGTTGTATAGTAGCTGTGGGTATTGGATTGGCTTTCTGAAAAGTTTGCTTTTTTGGTGGATTTACATTGAGGATAGAAGTTAATGTATCTGAAAGGAGGATATGCTATCCTGTCTTGGAAGCACTTTGGCAGGATAGTTTATTATTTTGGCGCGCCCATTTCATCTTTAGTATTACAAGATATCCGCTAAGTGTGAAATTGAAAATCAACCAAAAACGGATATCGGGTCATGTGATAATAGTCAAAGTCATGACAATAATAGTCAATCATCAAGAGATAATGGCCAAATTTGTGAACATAATAGTCAATCGAAAAAAATCTACACTTGAAAAGAGAGATAATAGTCAGAATCGAGCTGATAATAGTCAAGCTCCGGAAGATAATAGTCAAACTTGCGAATCTAATGGCCAATCGACAAAAAATGGCTTTCGGGGCATGTGATAATAGCCAAAGTCATGACAATAATAGTCAATCATCAAGGGATAATAGCCAAACCTGTAAACATAATAGTCAATCGATTAATTTCATAATAGCCAAGTAAAAGGGCGAATGAGAAAGCTGATCTCTTCATCACTTTCTACATTCGCTCTATCACTTATATCAATTAATTCCCCAACGCTTGTAGTGGAGCTGGAATGCGTCCACCTCGGCGAATGATTTTTTCAGAGCTAAATGGATTTACTCCCATCACAGGTGCTCGTCCAAGCAGGCCGCCAAATTCCACCATTTCGCCTTCTTTTGCACCAGGGACAGGGATGACGCGAACGGCTGTTGTCTTTTTATTAATCATACCAATAGCCGCTTCATCTGCAATCATTGCAGAAATGGTACTAGCAGGTGCGTCTCCCGTAATGGCAATCATATCAAGCCCTACTGAACATACGCATGTCATCGCTTCTAACTTTGATAAGCTTAGAGCACCTTCTTCAATACCACGAATCATACCGTTATCTTCACTAACTGGGATGAAGGCACCGCTTAATCCACCCACATAGGAAGAAGCCATCGCTCCGCCTTTTTTCACTGCATCGTTCATTAATGCAAGGGCGGCGATTGTGCCGTGTGTACCAACACGTTCCAAACCAATTTCTTCTAAGATTTCAGCAACACTGTCGTTCATCGCATTTGTTGGTGCCAGTGACAAATCCATAATGCCGAATGGGACCCCTAAGCGTTTTGCTACTTCTCGGCCAATTAATTCACCAGCGCGGGTAATTTTAAATGCGGTTTTCTTAATAATATCTGCCACTTCACCTAAGTCCGCATCTGGATAACGCTTTAGTGCATTCAACACAACTCCTGGTCCGGAAACTCCGACATTCAACACAACTTCTCCTTCACCGGATCCGAGGAAAGCTCCTGCCATAAACGGATTATCTTCTACAGGGTTGCAGAACACAACAAGCTTTGCACAGCCGAGACCCGATTTATCTTTTGTAAGCTCTGCTGTTTCTTTAATGATTTCACCTAATTGACGAACTGCATCCATATTGATGCCGGCTTTTGTTGTTCCAACAGAAACGGATGCACAAACTCGCTCCGTGACTGCTAGAGCTTCTGGTAGGGCATCAAATAATACTTGGTCTCCCTTCGCAATTCCTTTATGCACGAGGGCCGAAAATCCACCGATAAAGTCAATACCGAGGGTTACAGCAGCACGGTCTAATGTTTTGGCAAGTTCCACTGCTTGATCTTTTGTTGCATTGCCTAGAAGATCTGCAATTGGGGTCACGGCAATACGTTTATTAATAATAGGGATGCCGTATTCTTTCTCCACTTTTTCAGCTGTTGTCTTTAAATCTTTTGCGTAGTGAGTGATTTTATCATAAATTTTTTGATTCATTTTATCGAAATCGGAATTTGCACAGTCTCTGAGATTAATCCCCATCGTAACTGTACGGATATCCAAGTTTTCAGTTCGAACCATTCGGATGGTTTCCATCATTTCTTGAATTTCAAAATTCATATTTGCACGTCCTTTCACACACGATGCATTGCTTGGAAAATTTCTTCAAGTTGTACAGTAATGACAACGCCAATTGATTGACCAAGTTCATTAAGTTCTTGTTGTAGAGTTTCAAGATTAGGTAAATCGGTCACATCAATCACCATCATCATTGTGAAGAAATCTTGTAAAATCGTTTGGCTGATATCCAAAATGTTGATGTTTCGATCTGCAATCACAGTCGTTACTTTTGCGATAATGCCAACTTGATCTTTTCCAATGACACTTACAATTGCTTTTCTACGTTCACTCATTTGTTTCACCTCAATTGATGTAATAAAAAAAGAGATTGGCTTCCCAATCTCAAACACAAAAGAATAATAAGGTTTATCATTCTTCTGTCCTTTTGCCTGAGATTGTGAATCCTTCGGCGCCACAAAACGTGGTCTCTCCAGAAGCTGCTCCTGCGTGTAGTTTTACCCACAGCATTCATCGCTACACCTATTCAGTTCCAATACTAAAAGATACTAACACCTTTGGAACAATTGGTCAACAAAAAATATATTGAAATTTTTCATAAAAAGGAAAATTCAATCTATGATTCAAAATGTAGATTAAATGTTTTTTTCGTAAAGAAGAGGGAATATATGAAATAAAACATGAGATTCATAAATGGAAGGATTGACAAAAAAATAAGTGCATGATATATTTATCTCGAATTCAAAATAAATTAATTCGAAATAAATATTCATATATATCTTGAATTCAAAATAGGATAATATGGGAGGTATGAAAATGGCGAAGTGGGTTGTTGATAAATCACACTCAGAAATTAGTTTTGAAGTAAAGCATATGATGGTGTCAAAGGTGAGAGGGCATTTTGATTCTTATACGGCTGAAATTGAAGCGGAAGATTTAACGGATCTGACAACTGCTACAATTGCATTTACCTTTGATGTTGCGAGCATTAATACAAAATCAGAAGATCGCGATAATCATTTAAAATCTGCAGACTTTTTTGATGCGGAAAAATATCCAACAATTACGTTCCAATCCAAAGTGATTACGAAAACAGATGATAACGAATTTGAAGTGACAGGGGATTTAACAATTAAAGATGTAACAAAACCAGTCACATTCGAAGTGGAGTACAATGGTAAAGGGAAAAACCCTTGGGGCGTGGAAGTTTACGGATTCGAAGCGGAAGCAAAAATCAACCGTGAAGAATTCGGGCTTACATGGAACGCTGCCCTTGAAACAGGTGGCGTATTGGTAGGAAAAGACATTAAAATAAAAGCAGAATTAGAAGTGAACCCTGCAAGCTAATTAGTGGGGGAAGAAGAGGGTGTCTAGAAAGCGAAAACTTTCCAGACACCCTTACTTTTTGATAATAATTTTTCTTTTACCGAACATTACTCCGGCGGGAAACATATCTTCGTCGCAAAGGTGTTGACTCAAATAGAGAACTTTTATTAATTATGAAGGAAAGAAAAAGCTTATTGTTTTAAAATGATGCTCAAGCGAAAAAAAGCTTGTTGCACTCATGGCAACAAGCTTTTTGATTCTATTTTTTATTCAATACACTATGCGTCCTTCCATACACAAAATACACTAATAAACCAATAATCATCCAGATAAGACAAGTAAACATTGTGAATGTAGATAATTGGACGATCATGAAAATACAAAGGAGGCAAGAAAGAATTGGCACAATTGGGAACAATGGTACTTTAAATCCTTCTTTTAATCCATCAATTTTCATTTTTCTAATAAAGATAACGCCAATCGATACAGCAGCAAAAGCAATCAATGTACCGATATTCACAAGTTCTGCCAACTTATCAATCGGAATAAAACCAGCGAATAAAGATACAAATATTGCATAAATCCATGTATTTTTTAACGGGATTTTACGGCGAGGGTGAATTTCTGATAACACTTTTCATACTAATGACTGCTCCGAGCGAAATAACACCAAATACCCAATCAAGATTTTTCATTTCCATCGCATAAGCAACAGGATTTCCTACATTCAATTCTGTATATGGAACCATCCCTGTTAACACAAGGGAAACGGCTACATATAAAATTGTACAAATCACGAGCGTTCCGATAATTCCAATTGGCATGTTTCGCTGTGGATTTTTTACCTCTTCAGCAGCGGAAGATACCGCATCAAAACCTAAATAAGCAAAGATTACTAGTGCCGCTCCTGATAAAATCCCACCAAAACCAAATGGCATAAATGGTTGCCAGTTGTCAGGCTTCACATAAAACATTCCAACAAGAATAAAGAGTAAAATAATCCCTAGTTTAATGAAAACCATGATTTTATTTAATCGGTTAGACTCTTTCATTCCTAATGATAGGAAGGAAGCTAAAAGTAAAATAATTATAATGGCTGGTAAATTGATATATGTTCCGTTTGCTGGACTGAATGGACCTGATAATGCTTGCGGTACGTGAATGCCAAATCCTTCAACAAGAGATTGAAAGTAAGCAGACCAACCAGTTGCCACTGCTGCAACAGCTAAACCATACTCAAGCAAAAGACTCCATCCGATTATCCAAGCGATTAGCTCGCCAAAGATCACATAGGAATATGTATAGGCACTACCAGCTACTGGAATCGATGAAGACAATTCCGAATAACATAAGGCTGAAAAAGCGCATACAATTGCTGCCAAAATAAATGAGAAAACGATGGCAGGACCTGCATGAACAGCAGCTACAGTACCTGGTAAAATGAAAATCCCTGTTCCGACAACTGCTCCAACACCAAGAGCGATTAAATCAAATGAATTCATTGTTTTATTAAACTGTGATGTGCCTTTTTGATTCAATAATTCGCTTAAAGATAATTTTCGAAATAATTGATTTTTCATAGCTCATTCCATCCTATTTTGATATAATAATTTATTTATTGGTGATTTTTATTACTTAAAAATAAAATCGAATAAAGTATAGCACTTTTTCGCGTTGAAGTGTTGAAGAATCAAAAAGTTATAATTTTTAATTAATTAACAAATTTCTGATTATTATATCAATTTTTATTATTGTAATATAACAATATAAATTATTCCCATCCTTATTAAGTTGTCCTACATTTTAAAAACATATTCAAAGCATGTGAAGCATATCTAGTAAGGCTCTCTCATACAATGGGGAAAGTGTAATTAACTTGATAGAACATTATTAGAAAAGGGAGAATCAAAATATGAACATATTTATATGGATGGGGATATTTTTATTGCTATTTGGCGTTTATTTTTCAAAATGGACAGCCTTCGCACTAATTATTTCCATTGTCGGATGCACGGTCATTTTTGGGGGATTTATCTTAAAAGAACGGCAAAAAATAATGAAAAAAAGCCATTAAAACAATGGCTCCTAGTTTAATCGATAAATAATAAAACGTTCTTGCCAATTTTTTTCGTGCAATGTAGGAATGGGAATTTCCATTACTTTTTCAAAAGGAGTGTAATGATTTATATAATCGATGTAGTCATTTGATGGATAGTATAAAATTACGTCCACAGGTCGCTTTTTCTCTTCGATTGAGAGCATGATATGATGTAGCACTTTCATAAATATCTGCAAGGAAAAAGGGTTGAAAAAATAAAATTTATTTTCTGTCGGTTGAATTGGGTAATCTTGAGCGAAACAGCGGAGAAACTGGATTTTATCTTCCTTTTTTTTAAACTTCTTGCAATATCGTTCTCGGTTTTTCATTGCTTCTTTTATGAATTGCTCGTTCATGTCGATACCCAAGACAGACGCATTTGTTTTGTAGTGGAGGAAAATGCTTAATCTCCCTAATCCACAGCCAAAATCGACAATGGAGTCGTTCTCGTTGATTTGATAATTTTTTAGCAATTCTTCTAAGGCAGAATAAGGAGTGGGTTCATAGCGATTATAATGAATGGATTGATAGATACCGTTATTCGATCCACAAGTTTCAATATGGAGGAAGCGATCATATTCTGTTTCGTTCATCATTATTCTCCCATCTTTATAAGGTGTTTTTTAGTATATCGAAGAGGTGAAAAGGTGTACATCCTTTTAGTTGGTTTGTCAAAGTTTATTCACGATGAAAAGAGTAGAACATAGTATAATATAATTAATTAACGGTTTACATAGTGAAGGAGTGCGCACATGTTCAAAAAATTATTCGGTCGAAAAAGTGAACCTTTCAAACATAGAGTTGAATTTTGTGTATCGAACAAGGCTTATTGCCATCCAGATGTATACGATGAGTTGGAACAGAGAGAAGATGTAATAGTGGAAGATACAGGGTGTAATTCCTATTGTGAAATTTGCGACGGTCATTATTATGCCCTTGTTAATGGCGAGCCAATTTCAGCAGACAACGCAAAAGAGTTATTAGAAAAAATCGATGAAGAAATCAAGTTGAATCCGATTGAGTGAAGAGCCGCAATTTGAAGAAGCAAACAGGTGGTTTACAGTTTTCTTCGATGAATACAGAATTCCTCTAGAAGTAACAGTTCAACCGTTTTTGCATATATCAAAAGTGAACGAATCTTCTGCAACGGAGGGAAGGAAATGGGTTATTATCCCATGGGTTATGGATTTGAGCAGATCTTAATCAATATTTTATATTATTTAGGTGTCTTCATTATTATTGCAACAATTGTTTGTGTCATTTACGGCTTCATATACAGTTTGATATTCGGGGCGGGCGTTTAAGGAATTTCCTTAAGCGTTTTTTTATTTGATCGAAAAATGACAATCACATGACGATTTTCGTAAAATCCTATTTTTATAGAAAAGATGTTATACAATAAAGATGTAAACGGAATACATCTTTAAGTTCAGCAAACTGTTTGGAGGAATAGTTTATGGAACAAAATGAAAAAGCAGAACGTCTAAAAAATATGTTAGATGGAGAATTACAACCATTGCATGAAAAAATTGATCGGCTTGAAGATGAAGTGAAATCCTTGCAAGAAGACATAAAAAGCCTAATGAAGTTGCTTTCATCAAAGGAATAATTTTTCCGACTTTACACAAATTATAGCTACAACTTTAACCTCATAACCTCTCTTTTCTAAAAGGCTGTCCGTAAAGACCGTTAGCGGTTTGCGGTTCAGCTTTTTTTAAGCCATTTTTCTCTCTTGCAATGAAATACAAGCTATTCTTCCCCCAAGTCAATTTCATTCTCATATGCAAGATGTGTTTTCTCCCAGAAACGAAAATTCCTATCAATTTATTGAATTTTTTCTCCTCACAAACAATAGTATATATCTAAGCATTTTCGTTTTATCTCGCACAGAAAAGCTAGTTCATCTTCTTTCAATAAATGTATTCAACATCCACCTTAAGTTTTACGTTACTATAAGGTGGAAATCCAATAAAATATGCTCTGCAAATAAAATTAGAGAAATTATGACATAATTTCAACAAATTTATAAAAAT
>SMEK01000674.1_pt1 | contig 11608 bp, 9 predicted proteins | sample 2456371 | NCBI WGS metagenome assembly SMEK01 (sample SAMN10132590, study PRJNA489261) | soil metagenome | isolation source: day1 antibiotic-loamy sand soil ammended with composted manure from dairy... | place: USA | collected 2015-04-01
AGATCGGCGCGGATTTCCTGGCGGTGTCGTTCGTGCGTTCGGCCGAGGACATGCACCAGGCACGCCGCTTGCTGAAGGAGGCCGGCGGCAGCGCGGCGCTGGTGGCCAAGATCGAGCGCGCCGACGCGATTCCCGTGCTGGGCGAGATCATCGACGCCTCCGACGTGGTGATGGTGGCGCGCGGCGACCTCGGCGTGGAGATCGGCGATGCCGAACTGCCGGGCCTGCAGAAGAAGATCATCCGCGAATCGGTGCAACGCAACCGCGCGGTGATCACCGCCACGCAGATGCTGCAGTCGATGGTGCGCTCGCCGATCCCGACCCGCGCCGAAGTGCTGGACGTGGCCAATGCGGTGATCGATGGCACCGACGCGGTGATGCTGTCGGAGGAATCCGCCGCCGGTGCGCATCCGGACAAGGCGGTGGCGGCGATGCGCCGCATCTGCCTGGGCGCCGAGCGCCAGTTCGAACCGAAGGAGGACCTGGCCGATCTCGGACACCGGCTGGATCGCACCGACCAGGCAATCGCGCTGGCGGCGATGCTGTTGGCCGGGCGACTTGGCGTGCGCGCGATCGTGGCGCTGACCGAGTCCGGCGCCACGGCGCAATGGCTGTCACGCTACGGTACGGCGGTGCCGATCTACGGCCTGTCGCCGTTTGCCAAGGCACGTCGGCGCATGCTGATGCTGCGCGACGTGCAACCCGTGGCGTTTTCCCACGAGGGACTGAGCTCGGTGGCCACTGCCCGTTCCGCCGTACAGCAGTTGTTCGCCGAGGGGCGCCTGCGCGAAGGCGACCGGGTGGTGCTCACCCATGGCGACCATGTTGGCCAGGGCGGCGGCACCAACACGCTCAAGCTGCTTTCGGTCGGGGTCGATGGCATGGTCGAGAGCCTGCGCGATTTATAGACGCCGTCTTTCGGCCAGGCGGTTACACTCCACCCCCGTCTTGTTTCGCTCCGGAGATCGCCATGAAATCCATCTTTCGCCCGCTCCGCCAGGGACTGCTGTTGATCCTGAGCCTGGGTGTCGTCGCACCGCTGATGGCACAGGCGCGCAAGATCGACCAGCAGGATCTGTACCGTTACTGGATCCTGATCAATACCCAGGTGAAAATGGATGTGCCCAACACCGGCGTGAACCTGGACAAGCCTGGCTGCGCAGCGGTCACCTATACGGTGGGCTCCGATGGCGTGCCGATGAACGTGCAGGTGGCCAAGGTGGAGCCGAAGAGCGATCTGGGCTCGGTGGCGCGCAGCGCGGTATCCAATTTCCGCTATGGCCCTTCGCTGACCAACCGCATCGGCGAGCCGGTCGCGACCTATTACGTGGTGCCGTTCAATGCCCCGCAGGATCCGGCCGCGCGCCAGCAATTGATGGATGCCTGCAAACTCCCCGGCTACGCGCCCTAGCAGGCTTCCGTCTGCCCATCTGGCTTATAATGGCCGTTTTGAACGCGCCGCTTCGGCCCCGAGGCGGCTTTGAACTTAGTGCGGGCAATGCCCCGGCACCACGGAGTCGTCATGAGTATTGAAGATCTCGAAAGCATCGCCCTGGCGATGGTTGCGCCCGGCAAGGGCATCATCGCCATCGACGAGTCGACCAACACCATCGGCAAGCGCTTTGCCGCCGTCGGCATCGAGAGCACCGAGGAAAACCGCCGCGCCTACCGTGAGCTGCTGCTGACCACGCCGGGCCTGAACGAGCATATCTCCGGCGCGATCCTGTTCGACGAGACGATCCGCCAGTCGACCAAGGACGGCGTGCCGTTCACCGAGGTCATGAAGAAGCTCGGCATCATCCCCGGCATCAAGGTCGACAAGGGCCCGCAGCCGCTGGCCGGTTTCCCCGGTGACGTGGTCACCGAAGGCCTCGATGGCCTGCGCGAACGCCTGCAGGAATACGCGAAGCTCGGCGCCCAGTTCGCCAAGTGGCGCGCGGTGATCAACATCACCGAAGACAACCCCAGCTCCACCGCGATCGAGGCGAACTGCCACGTGCTGGCGCGCTATGCGGCCCTGTGCCAGGAAGCCGGCCTGGTGCCGATGGTCGAGCCCGAAGTGATCATGGACGGCGACCACAGCATCGAAGTCAGCTACGAAGTGCACGAGGCCGTGCTGCGCAGCCTGTTCAACGCGCTGTACGAGCAGAACGTGATGCTGGAAGGCACCATCCTGAAGATCAGCATGGTCATCCCGGGCAAGGATTCCGACGAACAGGTCGATGTCGAGGAAGTGGCCGAAGCCACCGTGCGCGTGCTGAAGTCCACCGTGCCGGCCTCGCTGCCGGGCATCGTGTTCCTCTCCGGCGGGCAAACCGACCAGCAGTCGACCGCGCACTTGAACGCGATGAACCAGATCGGCCCGCATCCGTGGCCGCTGTCGTTCTCCTACGGCCGCGCCATGCAGCAGGCCGCGCTGAAGCTGTGGGCGAAGGACATGAAGGCCAACTACGCCGAAGCGCAGAAAACCGTGCATGCCCGCGCCAAGGACAATGGCCAGGCGGCACTGGGCCAGTGGAACGGCTGATCGCCGCGTCACTCGTGTTTGCCTGCGGCTCCCGTGTTTTGCAGGGAAGCCAGCGATATCGGGGCGTGCCCGAACCGTAGGGCCTGCCATGCCCGCCGTGCGCCGCGCGGCTCCGATGCTGCGGGAAGGCTCGCGAGGCCTTTCAAACTCCGGATCACGAGTACGAAAAAGGGCGCCGCGAGGCGCCCTTTTTCGTACTTGCAACGTGCAGCCTCAGAAGCGGTATTCCGCGCTGACCGAGACCATGTCGGTGCTCAGGTCGACGTGATCCTTCTTCGCGTCGTAGTAGTCGTAGTTCAAGCCGACACTGACGTTGTTGCTGAAGTCGTAGCCCACACCGGCACCGGCGTACCAGCTGGTGTCGTCCAGGCCCTTGCGGATCGGGTTCTCGTCATTGCTCAGGCCGTGGCCCTTCCAGCCATAGATGCCGGTGCGCGCGCTGACATACCAGTTCGGGGTCATGTTGAAGTGGCCATTCACGCCGGCGGTCCAGCCATGCAGCTGTGACTTGCCGTTCTCGACCACGGGATCATCGTTGAAGATGTTCTTGGCGTGGATGTTGCCCAAGTCGTTGTAACCCGCTTCGACACCCAGCGCGACGGACGGGTTCACTGCCCAGCGGTAGCCGCCATTGATGCCGTAACCGGTATCGCTGTCGTCATAGGCGCCGTGGTTGATCGAGGTCTTGCCGACGTTGCCGTTGACGAACCAGCCGTCGTTATGCGTCGGCGCGCTCTGCGCAAACGCCGCGGGAACGGCCAGCAGGCCAGCAGAAACAAAGGCGAGGGCAAGCAGGGTTTTCTTGGTTTTCATGGGAGATCTCCGTTGTCGTGGCAGTCGGCCCTAAGGGGGAGTGGCCGCTGCTGCCGGTGCGCTGCCCAATCAGGCGGCGACACGTGAACACTTAGATGGTGCGCCGGAACAAAGATTCAATACCGACGGGTACAGTATTAAGCGGCCATTAATCAGCACGGTGGCGGGCAATGCTTCGCCACCCTGCCGCATCCGTCAGAAGCGATATTCGGCCGTCAGCGACGCCGTATCGGTGGACAGGCTGATACCGTCCTTGTTGGCGTGGTAATAGTCGTACGCCAGACCCAGGCCGAAGTGGTCGTTGACGTCGTAACCCACGCCGGCACCCGCGTAGTAATCGACCTTGTCCAGCTTGTGGCGGTTGATGTCCTGGTTGTCGTAGCCGTGCCCCTTCCAGCCGTAGACGCCAGCCCGGCCACTGACGTACAGGCCCTGCCACACGTTGATCTTGCCGTTCACGCCGGCGGTCCAGCCGCGCAACGCGTTGCGCTGGTCTTTCAGGTTGACCGGGTTGTCGTTGAACGCATTCTTGAGTTTGTAATTGCCAAGATCGTTGTAGCCGACATCGACACCGAGGCCGAGATCCTGGCCCACTTTCCAGCGGTAGCCACCACCAATCGCATAGGTGGTCGGGTGATCGTTGTATGGGCCCTTGTTGAGGTGCGACTGGCCGACGCGGGCGTCGACAAACCAGTTGCCGCTGCCAACCGCCTGGCCCGGCTGGTAGTTGCCGTTGGTCGAGGTGGTGGTGTTGTCGCTGGTGGTCTGGCTGTCCTGGGCAAAGGCCGGCAGGGCACACAGGGCGGTGGAGGCGAGGGCGAGGGTGATCAAAGTCTTTTTCATGGGGAACTCCTCTTTATCGAACCGGACTGTCGGTCTGGGGGAAGCCAACGGTCGGGCAGCGCCTGGGGATGGCTCTGCGGGTCGTAGTGATAACGGGGCCATGCTGAAGCCCGTTGAACCGTATGGCAGCGGATTAAGGGCTTGTTAATCGCATGGCCGCTGACGACAGCGGGCGAACGATCGGCGACAATGACCGTTTTGCACCCCTCGGAGACTGCCTGATGACCACCCGCCGCGAACTCGCCAACGCCGTGCGAGCCCTTGCCATGGACGCCGTGGAGGCGGCCAAGTCCGGTCATCCGGGCATGCCGATGGGCATGGCCGACCTCGCCGAGGTGCTGTGGAATGATTTCCTGAAGTTCAATCCGGCCAACCCGAAGTGGTTCAACCGCGACCGCTTCGTGCTGTCCAACGGCCATGGCTCCATGCTGCAGTACGCGCTGCTGCACCTGACCGGCTTCGACCTGCCGATGGACCAGCTCAAGCGCTTCCGCCAGCTGCATTCGAAGACCGCCGGCCACCCGGAAGCCAGCGAAACGCCGGGAGTGGAAACCACCACCGGACCGCTCGGTCAGGGCTTGGCCAACGCGGTCGGTTTCGCGCTGGCCGAGAAAATCCTGGCCGCGCACTTCAATCGCGACGGCCACCAGGTGGTGGATCACCACACCTACGTCTTCCTCGGCGACGGTTGCCTGATGGAAGGCATCTCGCATGAAGTCGCCTCGCTGGCCGGCACCTGGCAGCTGGGCAAGCTGGTGGCGATCTACGATGACAACGGCATCTCGATCGACGGCGAAGTGCACGGCTGGTTCACCGACGACACGCCGGCGCGCTTCGAGGCCTACGGCTGGAACGTGATCCGAGGCGTCGACGGGCACGACGCCGATGCGATCAGGCAGGCGATCGCCAGCGCCACTGCGCAGAGCGACAAACCCACCCTGATCTGCGCGAAAACCATCATCGGCTTCGGCGCGCCGCACAAGCAGGGCAAGGAAGAAAGCCACGGTGCCCCGCTGGGCAAGGACGAGATCGCTGCCGCGCGTGAACAGCTGGGCTGGAAATACGCGCCGTTCGAGATTCCAGCCGACATCTATGCCGGCTGGGATCACAAAAAGTCAGGTAATGAAGCCGAGCAGGCCTGGAACGACGCGTTCGCGAAGTACGCCGCGGCGCATCCGGAGCTGGCCGCCGAATTCAAGCGTCGTCTTGCTGGTGAACTGCCGGCCGACTGGGCGGAGAAGTCGCAGGCGTATATCGCGAAGTTGCAGGCCGAGGGCCCGGAAGTGGCCTCGCGCAAGGCTTCGCAGATGACGCTGGACGCGTTCGGCCCGCTGCTGCCCGAACTGATCGGCGGCTCGGCCGACCTGGCCGGTTCCAACCTGACCAAGTGGAAGGGCAGCCTCGATGCCGCCACCGGCGACAGCGCGGGCGGCAAGGGCAACTACGTCTACTACGGCGTACGCGAGTTCGGCATGACCGCGATCGCCAACGGCGTGGCCCTGCACGGCGGCTTCATTCCATACGACGCGACCTTCCTGGTGTTCTCCGATTACGCGCGCAACGCGGTGCGCATGAGCGCGCTGATCCCGGCCCACGCGATCCACGTCTACACGCACGACTCGATCGGGCTGGGCGAGGACGGCCCGACCCACCAGCCGGTCGAGCACATGGCATCCCTGCGCTACATCCCGAACAACCAGCTGTGGCGTCCGTGCGACGCGGTGGAATCGGCCGCGTCGTGGAAGGCGGCGATCGAGCGCCAGGGCGCGCCGTCTTGCCTGATCTTCTCGCGGCAGAACCTCAGGCATCAGCAGCGCAGCGAGCAGCAGGTCGCCGACATCATGCGCGGCGGTTACGTGCTGTCCGATCCGCTGGACACGAAGTTCCAGGCGATCCTGATCGCCACCGGTTCGGAAGTGGAGCTGGCGATGGAGGCCTCGCGCGCGCTGGCCCAGCAGGGCGTGGCCGTGCGTGTGGTGTCGATGCCGTGCACCGAAGTGTTCGACGCGCAGCCGCTGGAATACCGCGAAGGCGTGCTGCCGCTCTGGTGTCGCGCCCGCGTGGCGGTGGAAGCCGGCACCGCCGACTTCTGGCGCAAGTACGTGGGCCTGGACGGCGAAGTGATCGGCATGACCACCTTCGGTGCTTCCGCGCCCGCAGCGCAGTTGTTCGAGCATTTCGGCTTCACCGTGCCGCAGGTGGTCGACGCGGTGAAGCGCGTCGTCGGCTGAGGCAGCGGCAGGATCCGGAAACGAAAAACGCCCCGCAAGGGGCGTTTTTCATGTCGTCGCCAATCGCCGCTTTCGTCGGAGCGCACCCTGTGCGCGAGCTTTTTCGTCACGTTTCGAAAGAGCATCGCGCACAGGGTGCGCTCCTGCGGGTTTCATGCGGCGCTTTGCGTCACACCTGTTCCAGCCAGCCCCACTTGTCGTGGGTGCGCCCGTCGAACAGTCCGAAGAACAGTTCCTGCAGGCGCAGCGTGACACGGCCGGCCTTGCCGGTGCCGACCTGCTTGCCGTCGACCGAACGGATCGGGGTGATCTCGGCGGCGGTGCCGCACATCAGCAGTTCGTCGGCGAGGTAGAGGTATTCGCGCGGGATGTCACGCTCGATCACCTCGATGCCATCTTCGCGGGCAAGCGTCTTGAGCGTGTCGCGGGTGATCCCGGCGAGGATCGACGCGCTGGCCGGCGTGGTGTGCAGCACGCCGTCGAAGACCAGGAACAGGTTCTCGCCGGCGCCTTCGCTGAGCAGGCCGCTGGAGGCCAGCGCAATGCCTTCGCCGAAGCCCAGGCGGCGCGCCTCACGGGCGATCAGCTGGCCGGACAGGTAGTTGCCACCGGCCTTGGCGCCGGCCGGAATGGTGTTCGGCGCGAACCGCTGCCAGCTCGACACGCAGGCGTCGATGCCGTTTTGCAGCGCTTCCGGCCCGAGGTACGGGCCCATCGGCCAGGCCGCCACGGCGACGTCGATCGGGGTTTCGGCGGACAACCCGAAGCCGCCCAGGCCACGGTAGGCCACCGGTCGCAGGTAGGACGCGCCGAGGCCGTTTTTCTTGATCACTTCGCGACATGCGGCGGCCAGTTCATCGGCCGAATACGGCAGCGTCATGTCGTAGATCTTGGCCGATTGGTACAGCCGGTTCAGATGGTCGGTGAGCCGGAAGATCGCCGCGCCATCGGGCGTCGCGTAGCTGCGGATGCCCTCGAAAACCGACGAGCCGTAATGCAGCGCGTGTGACATCACGTGCGTGGTCGCTTCTGCCCAAGGCTTGATGTTGCCGTTCTGCCAGATCCAATCGGGGTACTGCTGCGCCATGTCGGTTCTCCTTCGGGGGACCGCCCATGATAACCGCTGGCGGTCAGTCCGCGTTGCGCAGCCACAGGCAACCGGCCTGGCGGACGATGCCGAAACGTCGCTCGCGCGGCTCGCCGCTGCCGTCGTTGCCGGCCAGTTGCAGGATCAGTTCGTCGCGATTCGGTGGCGGAGCCGCCGGCCTGTCCAGGGCGAAGCGGTCATCGAACGCCGTCGACGCCGTTGCAGGATCGTTGCCGCTCAACTCGCCGGGCAACCCCACGTCGAGCAGCGGCTGCCTGACCAGATCGGCCAGCGAACGGATGTCCGCGATGGCCGCGCCGCGACCGTAGCCGCGCCAAAGCATCAACCCCGCCAGCCGGTTGACGTCGCGGCCGGCGAACGCGTCGATCACGCTCTGCCGCAGGATCTCGGGACTGCCGGCACACAGGATCGGCGGCGGCAGCGTGGCGGCTTGCGACGCTTCGCTCCGCGCGGCGGGAGCGATCGGCGTGGCATCCAGCGCAGCGCAGGGCTGGTCAGTGAACACCGCCCCGCCGTTGGCGCCGATACAGCGATGAATCGCCGTCTGCGCCGCGGCCGGCGCAGCGCAGGCAAGCAGAATCCATGAGAGCAGGGCAGGCAGGCGGGACATCCACGAAGCATACCTTTCCGGTGGCCGGGATCCCGCGGTGCCGGCTCCCGGGATGCTTGCCCCGTATCCCGCTTGCGCGGGAATGACGTCAGGAAGTGACGGCTATTCGGGCTTCCTTGCCCCATGCACACGCGCGAAAGGTAGGGCGCGTCTGAGTTTGTGAAGAAACCCATTCCTGTGGTTTTTTCCATCGCAGGTCCGGCATGTGCCGGGGCGTGATCACGCAAATCGATCACTTGCGTCATCGATCCGCGCCGGGCCATCGGGCAGCTGCGCCTGCGTTGCCTCAACTCGGGCATCGGGCAACCGCTCCTGCGTTGCCTCAACTCGGCCATCCATGCCCTCGCCGCGGCCTCGCCATGGCCGGCTTGGAGATTGAAAAGCGCACAACCTCTCAGACGAGTTGTGACAGCACCGCCTGTGTCGCCCGCGCGCGGTTGAGCGTGTAGAAGTGCAGGCCCGGTGCGCCGCCATCGAGCAGTCGTCGGCACAGCTGCGCCACCACCTCGGCGCCGAGCGCGCGCACCGAGTCGGCATCGTCGCCGTGTGCCTGCATGCGCTTGGCGATCCAGCGCGGGATCTCCGCGCCGCACATTTCGGAAAAACGCCGCAACTGGCTGTAATTCGAGATCGGCATGATCCCGGGCACGATGGGTGCCTCCACGCCGAGCCTGCGCACGTCGTCGACGAAGCGGAAATAGGCGTCGGGGTTGAAGAAATACTGGGTGATCGCGCCATTCGCGCCCGCGTCGATCTTGGCCTTGAAATGCTGCAGGTCGCGCAGCGCGTCGTCGGCCTGCGGATGGGTTTCCGGATACGCCGCCACTTCGATGTGGAAATGATCGCCGCAGTGTTCGCGGATGAAGCTCACCAATTCGGCGGCATAGCGGAAGTCGCCGGTGGTGGCCATGCCCGACGGCATGTCGCCGCGCAGCGCCACGATGCGCCGATAGCCTGCCGCACGGTAACCATCGAGCAGCGCGGCGATCTCCGCCCGGGTGCCACCCATGCACGACAGGTGCGGCGCCACCGGCAACCCGTGCTGCGCATGCAGCCGCGCCACGGTGTCGCCGGTATAGCTGAGCGTGGAGCCGCCGGCGCCGAAGGTGACCGACGCGTACTCCGGCTGATGCGTCTTCAGCACCTGTGCGGCGCGATCCAGTTGCACGCGCTGTTCGTCGGTCTTGGGCGGAAAAAATTCGAAGCTGATCGCCGGCATCGCACAGGTTTCCAGTTTTGCGGTGCCGGCGAGTATATATCTTTATGTCGCGATGAAGCGATGGATTGGTGGAGCCGGGAATGGGGAATGAGGAATAGGGAATGGGAAAAGCAGGAAGATCCATCGGCCCGTGGCTGGTACCCTCAGGCCACAAAAAACGGGGCGCATCGCTGCGCCCCGTCATCGTTGGGAGCCGGGTGGGGTTCCGATTCCCCCTTCCCGATTCCCCATTCCCGGCAACCAATCAATACCGATAGTGATCCGGCTTGTACGGGCCTTCCACCGGCACGCCGAGGTACTTGGCCTGCTCGCCGCTCAGCGTGGTCAGTTTCACGCCGATCTTTTCCAGATGCAGGCGGGCGACTTCCTCGTCCAGCTTCTTCGGCAGGATGTAGACCTTGTTCTCGTAGCTGTCCTTGTGTTCCCACAGGTCGATCTGCGCCAGAGTCTGGTTGGCGAACGAGTTGGACATCACGAAGCTCGGGTGGCCGGTGGCGCAGCCCAGGTTGACCAGCCGGCCCTCGGCCAGCAGGAACAGCGCGTGGCCGTCGGCGAACACGTACTTGTCGACCTGCGGCTTGATGTTGATCTTCTCCACGCCGGCCATCGCGTTCAGCGCATCGACCTGGATCTCGTTGTCGAAGTGGCCGATGTTGCAGACGATGGCCTGGTCCTTCATGGCCTTCAGGTGATCGAGCGTCAGCACGTCCTTGTTGCCGGTGGTGGTGACGTAGATGTCGCCACGGCCCAGGGTCGATTCGACGGTGTTGACCTCGAAGCCTTCCATCGCCGCCTGCAGCGCGTTGATCGGGTCGATCTCGGTGACGACGACGCGCGAGCCATACGCACGCAGCGAATGCGCGCAGCCCTTGCCCACGTCGCCGTAGCCGCAGACCACCGCCACCTTGCCGGCCAGCATCACGTCCATCGCGCGCTTCAGGCCATCGGCCAGCGACTCGCGGCAGCCGTACAGGTTGTCGAACTTGCTCTTGGTGACCGAGTCGTTGACGTTGATCGCGGGGATCAGCAGCGACTTGGCCTCGGCCAGCTGGTACAGCCGGTGCACACCGGTGGTGGTCTCCTCGGAGACGCCCTTCCAGTCCTTGACCACGGTGTGCCAGTAGCCCGGGCGCTCGCTGTGCACGCGCTTGAGCAGGTTCTTGATCACCTGCTCCTCGTGCGAGGAGGCTTTCTCATCGACCCACTTGGAGCCGTTCTCCAGCTCGTAACCCTTGTGGATCAGCAGCGTCACGTCGCCGCCGTCGTCGACCACCAGCTGGGGCCCAAGGAAACCGCCCTTGCCGTCGGGGAAGGAGAGCGCTTCCAGGGTGCAGTCCCAATACTCTTCCAGGGTCTCGCCCTTCCAGGCGAACACCGGCGTGCCGGTGGCGGCAATCGCGGCGGCGGCGTGGTCCTGGGTCGAGAAGATGTTGCACGAAGCCCAGCGCACGTCGGCGCCGATGTCCTTCAGCGTCTCGATCAGCACCGCGGTCTGGATGGTCATGTGCAGCGAGCCGGTCACGCGCACGCCCTTCAGCGGCTGCGCGGTGGCGTGCTTCTTGCGGATCGACATCAGGCCCGGCATCTCGTGCTCGGCGATGTCCAACTCCTTGCGGCCCCAGTCGGCGAGCGACAGGTCGCGGATCTTGAAGTCTGTGGCGTTTTCTTTCAGTGCGGCGTTCATGGAGGATCTCCGGTTAGTGCGAGGCTCTTGTGAAGAGTCCGGCCATGGATGGCCGGTGTTTCTTCGCGAATGGACTCGCGTGCAAACAACCGGGCGCCGTTGTGAAACGTGCCGCGCCGAGCCTGGCCGATCCGGTGAAAACCCGCGTGGAAATGGCGGATTCCGGCGGAGAGCTCCGCCTTCACGGTAACGGTCGCAGCGCCCCTCGGCGGGCAGTGCAAAGGGCATATTGTAACGGCAGACATGAGCTTATGCCGCATCATCGGGTGTCGCCCGGGTCAGGATTGGTTAGGCTGGAAGCTTGACCAGCCAGGGAGTAACCGCGTGGAACACAGTCGCGAACCCGAGTTTCTGCCGCCGGACGGCCCGCTGCGCGAAGACGTCGGTCGGCTCGGCGCGATGGTCGGCCGGATGCTGGCCGAGCAGAGCGGCGAGGCTTTCTTTCAGCGGGTGGAACAGGTGCGCACCACGGCCATCCATCGCCGCCGCGAAGGCGCTTCGGTGGACGAACTGGCCGAGTCGCTGGCCGGCCAGGACGCGGGCCACGCCGAGGCGCTGGCGCGTGCTTTCGCC
>SMEK01000676.1_pt1 | contig 11569 bp, 11 predicted proteins | sample 2456371 | NCBI WGS metagenome assembly SMEK01 (sample SAMN10132590, study PRJNA489261) | soil metagenome | isolation source: day1 antibiotic-loamy sand soil ammended with composted manure from dairy... | place: USA | collected 2015-04-01
ACCAGCAGGTCGCGCAGATCGTCATTCGTTGCGTGCAGCGAAATCGCCAGCATGACGCCGATCTCCGCTCCCGTGCGCTCGATGCCGGGGACAACGCCCGAGGTCGAGAGCGTGATGCGGCGCTTCGAAAGCGCCAGCCCGTCTCCGTCAGACGCAATGAGCAGGGCCTTCTTTACCGCTTCGAAATTGTATAGCGGCTCGCCCATGCCCATCATGACGATGTTGGACACCTTGCGCCCCTCCGAAGGGACGATTGCGCCCGCTGGCGTGTCGCGATCAGGAAAATCGCCCAGCCGGTCACGCGCGGTCAGCAATTGGGCAAGGATTTCCTCGGCCGTCAGATTGCGCACAAGCTTCTGCGTTCCCGTGTGGCAGAAGGAGCAGGTGAGCGTGCAGCCCACCTGGGAGGAGATGCACAGGGTGCCGCGCCCTTCCTCGGGAATGTAGACGGTCTCGATCTCGACCGGCCGGCCTGCACCGCGCGGGGGAAAGCGGAACAGCCATTTGCGCGTTCCGTCCGACGAAACCTGTTCTTCCACGATCTCCGGGCGTGCGATGGTGAAGTGGCGGTCCAGCGCCGCGCGCAGATCCTTGGAAATATTGAACATCCGCGAAAAATCGGAAACGCCGCGCACATAGAGCCAGTGCCAGAGCTGGCTCACCCGCATCCTGGCCTGCTTTTCCGGCACTATGCCTGCCGAAACCAGCGCCTCGGCCATTTCGGCGCGGTCCATGCCGATCAGCGACGGCTTCTCGGCCGAAGCCGAAGGGCGCAGCGCGGCGCGCGCGCCGGGGGCGGTGAGATCAAGGGATAGGCTCATGGCTGCTCAGTATAGGCGGTTTGCGGCCAATTTCAGCCGGCCGCAGCATCGAAAGCGCGCCGCATAGCACAGCTTGTCGCAAGAGTCATGCCGCCCTTGACCCTGCAGGGCGGAAGCGTCACGCCGCGAATCCCGGATCGGCCCCGATCCGGGCTACGCCTGCCGGCTATTTGCAGTTCTTGATCGAGTCCAGCGCGGCGGAGATGCCTCTCAGGGAAAAGACATAGCTGGTGGCATTGCCGCGGGCTGACTTGCCCTGCACCTTCATGTCGGCGCCGGCCTTCATCGCCGCGATCAGCTGCGGCTCCTCGGCGGCGTTCTCGACCCAGGCCGACTTCCCGCGCGTGAACATGGTGAAGCTCTTGGCCCCCACCGTCACCGTCACCTTGGAATTCTCCTGGAGGTTATAGCCGGCGATGAACTGCGGTTCGTAGGACACCTGCTGGCCCGGCCGCTGGCTGACGAAAAAGAAAATGTCGCCATGGTCCAGGGTGGAAGGCTGCTTGTCCGTCGGAACCGTGAGAACGTAACAGACCTTGCCGCCCGATGCCTGGTAGCTGTAGGTGCCCCAGGCATTGTGCTGGCCGAGCTTGGTCGCCTGCTGGGCGAGCGCCGGGCTCGCCAAGGCAACCAACGCCAGGCTCGAAATCGTCGCAATCAGTCCGCGCATTGTCTTTCCTGTAGTCCGAATGAAACGGCGTGAGGCCCGGCTCCGCGCCTGCCCGTTACTTCATTTTGAATTAATCTGGGTTACCAAAGGGTGAACTCGTGGAAAAAGACCACCGAGAGGAAACCCGCCACTTTTTACGCGTCATGCGACGCGCCGTCCCGTCAGGCGGAGTTGGAATTAGCAAAAGCGGCAACAGTTTGACTTTTCCGCCCGGTCTTCCTTGCGCGGCGGGTCAGCTCTCGTCGGCAATCGCTTCGCGCGCTGCCATCCGGTGCGCCGGAGTGATGTGCGCGCGCACCGTCGTGATCGCCGCGGTAAGCACGGCGATGTCGTCGGTGAAGCCGAGTCCCAGGATGAAATCCGGAATGCTGTCGGTGGGGAGGATGAAATAGCCCAGCGCCGCAAGCAATATGCCCTTGGCCCGCATAGGCGTGTTCCTGTCCATGGCGCAATAGTAGGCCGCAACCACGTCTTCCATGAACGGAATGTGCCGTGCCGCCTTCTTGGCCGTGCGCCAGAATTGTTCACGCACTACCCTCGGATCGCCGTCCTTTTCGCCGAAGCCAGGGAAGTCGAATTTCCTGTCCTGAGCCATCTGCCTTTTCTCCCGAGCGGCCTGCGCCAGCCTGTACAGAATGTGGGAAAATTGGCGCCGGCCTGCAAGGTCGAGCGGAAATCAGCCGCCGAAAATGCGGTTCATCTTGCCCGCCAGCTCGAAATCCAGCGCCGTCAGGCCGCCGGCGTCATGTGTGTTCAGCCTCACCTCTACCGTCTTGTAGACATTCGACCAGTCGGGATGATGGTCCATTTTCTCAGCGACCAGGGCAACCCGCGTCATGAAGGCAAAGGCTTCGGAAAAATTGCGGAAGGTGAAGATGCGCCTGATCGACGCTCCGTCGTCGGCCAGGGCCCAGCCCGGAACGGCTGCAAGAGCCTCGTCGATCTGTTGCGCAGAAAGCTTTGTCCGGCTCGTCATGGCAGTATCCGCGGCATTGCGTCGTCTTCGGGCCGCTCGGCCGCGCGTGCGTCGGCGCCGACCAGAGGCCAGGCCTCTTCCACGATATAGGGTCCACCGCCAATGGAATCGCGCGAGGACATGAGGACGAACCGGCCGACCCTGAAGGGCATTGCGGCGAAGTTGCCACGTGCAGACAGATAGTGAGCGACCTGGGCGGGGCTGGAATTTCGCAGCCGGGCAAGCGTCACATGCGGGGTGAACTTGCGGGGGTCGGGTGGCAGGCCGAGCCGCTGGCAGATACGCTCGATTTCCGCCTGCAGGCCCTGGAGATCGGGCGACGCTGCGACGCCCGCCCATACGGCATGGGGTTTCTTGCCGCCGAAGGCGCCGACGCCCGAAAGCGTCAGCGGGAAAGAGGGCCGCCGCACCCGGTCCAGGGCGTTGGCGATTTCGTCAGCGACATGGCCTTCGACGTCGCCGATGAAACGGAGCGTGATGTGGTAGTTCTCCACGTCGATCCATCGTGCGCCGGGGAGGCCGCCGCGCAGCAGCGAAAGTGAAAGGGCAGCATCGCGCGGAATTTCGAGGGCGGTGAAAAGACGCGGCATGGCAAGCCTCCTGTCCTCGAATCGAACCCACGCCCCAGCGAATCACCGAAAGAGGGTCGGGGCAAGGGGATTGTGCACCAACGCACCGCTCTTGTAGCGGTTGCGTGCGATTGCTCAGGGCCTTTCCGGCAGGGCGGCGAGCGCCTCCTCCACCGTGGGCAGAATGCGTCTGACGATCTGGTCTATGCCGGCCGCATTTGGATGCATGCCGTCCTCCAATTGCAGCGTGGCGTCGCCGGCGACGCCATCGAGAAAAAAGGGATAGAGCGCTGCACCGTATCTTTGGGCGAGCCGTGGATAGATGGAACCGAACGATTCGGCGTAAGCGTGGCCAAGATTGGGTGCGGCCAGCATCCCCGCCAGCAGTACCGGAATCTTGCGCTCCGCCAGCCGCGCCAGCATGGCCTCGAGGTTCCTCTCGATCTCTGCCGGATCGATTCCACGCAGCATGTCGTTTGCGCCCAGTTCGAGTATGACGAGGTCCGTGCCATCCGGAACCGACCAGTCCAGACGCGCCAGCCCCCCGCTGGTGGTGTCGCCCGAGACGCCGGCATTGATGACCGCAACGTCATGACCTTTTGCCCGAAGGGCCGCTTCCAGCTTGTCCGTGAAGCCCTCTCCAGGCGGCAGATTGTATCCAGCCATCAGGCTGTCGCCGAACCCGACTATCTGTATCGGCTCGGTCTGCGCTGGCCAGGCCATTGCCAACTGTGCGAGGCAGGCGGCCAGAAAGACGAAAATGGCTTGTTTGAAACGCATCCGTCGGGTCCCATATGAGCATGGCCAGTCCTTGTCCTCTTCCATATAGGATCGTGCAGTCGTGCCGGAAGCCGTGATTGAGCTGAAAGACGTGTGGTTGACCTTGGGCGAGGGCGCCTCGCGCGTCGAGGTTCTCAAGGGCGTAAGCCTGACGGTTGCGGACGGCGAGGCGACGGGAATAGTGGGCCCGTCAGGTTCCGGGAAATCCACCCTGCTCATGGTCCTGGCCGGACTCGAGAAGGTTGATTCGGGCACCGTGCGCATCGCCGGCGAACTGCTGAACGGCAGGAGCGAGGATCAGATCGCGGCCTTCCGCGGCAGGAATATTGGCATCGTCTTCCAGTCCTTCCATCTGATCCCGACCATGACCGCGCTCGAGAATGTCGCGGTGCCCCTCGAACTCGCCGGCCATCCCGATCCGTTCGGCACTGCCGCGCGCGAGCTCGGGACCGTGGGCCTGAGCGACCGCGTGACGCACTATCCGGGCGAACTTTCCGGTGGCGAGCAGCAGCGCGTTGCCATTGCCCGCGCCCTGGCGCCTTCGCCGCGCCTGCTGATTGCCGACGAGCCGACCGGCAATCTCGACCATGCGACGGGCACTCAGATCGCCGACCTCATGTTCTCCAAGGCCGCCGAACGCGGTATGACGCTTGTGCTGGTCACGCATGATCCGGCTCTGGCCGCGCGTTGTTCAAGGCAGGTGTCGATGCGATCGGGGCGGATCGAGGAAAGCAGCTCTTTCCTGCCCTCGGCGACGCAAGGTCAGAACTCGGGCGCGCCGGAGGCCGTGCCTTGAGCGCGGGGGCGGACGCGCCAGCCCGCTCCGGCCGTCTGGCTGCCTTCCCTCCCGCAACCGGGGCGGCGGGCAGCACCGGCCTCCGTGCCCTGCCTCTGGCCATTCGCTTTGCCCTGCGTGAAATGCGCGGCGGACTGGGCGGTTTCTTCGTCTTTCTGGCCTGTATCGCGCTTGGAGTCGCGGCGATCGGCGGCGTCAACTCCGTTGCGCGTGCCATAGCTGCGGGCGTGGCAGGTCAGGGCCAGGTCCTGCTGGGTGGAGATCTGCGTTTCGAGCTCAACCAGCGCGAGGCAACTCCGCAGGAGCTGGCGTTCCTTGAAAATCTGGGAACGGTCTCCCGCCTCTCCGGCATGCGTTCCATGGCGCGACTTGTGGACGGGTCGGACCAGGCGCTTGTGGAAGTCAAGGCGGTTGATGATGCCTACCCCCTTTATGGGGAACTGCAATCCGACCCGCCATTTCCAAAGGAAGTGCTCTTCGGCAAGCAGGAGGGCGCATATGGAGCGGTGGCGCCGGATCTGCTGTTCGAGCGCCTCGGATTGAAGCCCGGCGACCGGCTGAAGCTCGGCAATGCCACGGTCGAACTGCGCGCGCGGCTCGTCAATGAACCGGACGCGGTGTCGGATGGTTTTGGTTTCGCACCCCGGCTGATGATAGGGCAGGCCGCGCTGGCAGAATCGGGCCTCGTTCAGCCGGGCAGCCTGGTAGAACATGCCTACAAGCTGCGCCTGCCCGAAGGTACGGATGATGCGGCGCTCAAGGCGATACAGGAGGAAGCTGCTGAACGTTTTCCCCAGGCCGGCTGGTCGGTGCGCAACCGGACCAATGCGGCGCCAGCCCTGTCGTCCAATATCGAGCGCTTTTCACAGTTCCTCACCCTGGTGGGCCTCACGGCCCTGGTGGTCGGCGGTGTGGGCGTCGCCAATGCAGTTCGGGCCTATCTCGACGGAAAGCGCTCCGTCATAGCCACATTCAAGAGCCTCGGCGCGTCCGGCGGCTTCGTGTTTGCCGTCTACCTGGCGCAGATTCTGATGATCGCAGCCATCGGCATAGCTGCCGGGCTTGTGCTCGGCGCGGCCATGCCCTTTGCGGCAGCCGCAGGCCTGCGGTCGATCATTCCGGTCCCGGCCGAAGGGGGCGTCTATCCGGGGGCACTGGCCCTGGCGGCACTGTTCGGCCTGCTGGTCACGCTTGCTTTCGCCCTTCTGCCTCTGGGTCGCGCCCGCGACGTGCCGGCAGCGGCGCTGTTTCGCGAAATGGGCTTTGAGTGTCGTGGCCTGCCGCGCCCTGTCTATGTTGCAGCCGCGCTGGCGATTGCGGCGGCTCTTGCCGCCATTGCCATCCTCGTTTCGGACCAGCGCCGTATCGCTGCGATCTTTGTCGGCGCGACCGTCTTTTCCTTTGTCGTCCTGCGCGCGGTCGCGGTGCTGGTGCAGGTGTTGGCGCGCTCCAGCCCTCGTCTGCGCTCCACCGCGCTGCGGCTTGCCATTGGCAACATCCACAGGCCGGGCGCGCTTACCCCTTCGGTTGTGCTGTCGCTGGGGCTTGGCCTTACCCTGCTGGTGACGCTGGCGCTCATCGACGGAAACCTGCGCCGGCAGATCGGCGGCAGCCTGCCGGAGCGTGCGCCAAACTTCTTCTTCGTGGACATCCAGAACAGCGAGGTTGAGGCTTTTGCCACGCTTGTCTCCGCCGAGGCTCCAAACGGCGTGCTGGACAGGGTCCCGATGCTGCGAGGCCGAATCATGGCGCTGAACGGCACGCCTGCCCACAAGCTGGAAGTGCCGCCCGAAGGTGCCTGGGTACTGAGAGGGGATCGTGGCCTGACCTATGCCGCGGAAAAGCCGGCCAATGCCACATTGACACAGGGCGCATGGTGGCCGGCGGATTATTCCGGCGAGCCGCTCGTCTCCTTCGCAGCCGAGGAAGGCAAGGCTCTGGGCCTCAGGCTTGGCGATTCCGTAACCGTCAACGTGCTGGGCCGCAATGTCACGGCAAGGGTCGCCAGCTTCCGCCAGGTCGAGTGGGAGACGATGAGCATAAACTTCGTCATGGTATTCTCCCCCAACACCTTTGCCGGCGCTCCTCATGCCTGGCTTGCCACGCTGACCGACCGGGAGGCGTCCGCAGCCGACGATGCGCGTGTGCTTAACGCCGTCACCCGCGCATTCCCGACCGTCACGACAGTGCGCGTTCGCGATGCGCTCGACGTCGTCAACCGGCTGATCGGCCAGTTGGGCACGGCAATCCGTGCCGCGGCGGGCGTGGCTCTTGCGGCCTCGGTACTGGTTCTGGCCGGCGCCCTGGCGGCCGGCAACAGGGCGCGCATCCACGATGCCGTCGTGCTCAAGACGCTGGGAGCCACGAGACGCACCCTGATTGCGGCCTTTGCGTTGGAATATGCCCTGATAGGACTTGCCACGGCCGTTTTCGCGCTGGCTGCGGGGGGCGCCGCTGCCTGGTTCGTCGTTGCCAGGATCATGTCCCTGCCGGCTCATTTCATGCCGGGAGTGGCGCTTGCCACCGTGGTCTTGTCTATGGTCGTGACCATCGGAATCGGATTGGCTGGCACCTGGCGGGTGCTTGGCCACAAAGCCGCTCCCGTCCTCCGCTCGCTCTGACGAGGCGTGACCCGATCCGGGCCCGGGGAGGCGCTAGCATTAAATTATTGTAATGTTGTCGAAAGCAGGGGCATTTTTTGCGCCTGATAGCGCAATCACGAAGCTTTGCAGTCCGTTATCCTCTTGTCCTGCAACGCAATAACCATCATATTTGGCGCAGGCATGCTGGAGTCCCGCCAGCGGAGCCTGGGTTCCAGCCCGACACCCGACGGGGCAGAGCAACAGAGGAATTCCATGTCTGACTTCCGCAATTATCAGACGCGCGCCGTGCCGGTCGGGCACGCAGATGCGTCGATTGATGCAGGCCTGCGGGCCTACATGATCCAGGTCTACAACCTCATGGGTCTTGGTTTGCTGATCACCGGCCTGGCCGCGATCGGCACTGTCATGCTTGCCACGACGAGCGATCCCGCCGCGGCGGTGGCGACGCTCCCGAATGGCGAAATGCTGACCTCCTTTGGCTATGCCGTCTTCGCCTCGCCGTTGCGCTGGGTGGTTATCCTTGCGCCGCTGGCGGCGGTGTTCTTCCTGTCCTTCCGCGTCCAATCGATGAGCGTGTCGGCCGCCCAGACGACCTTCTGGGTCTATGCCGCCCTGGTCGGCCTGTCGCTGTCGTCGATCTTCCTGGTCTACACGACGGCCTCGATCTCGCAGACCTTCTTCGCGACGGCTGCCGCCTTCGGCGCGTTGTCGCTCTACGGCTATACGACGCGCCGCGACCTGACCGCGATGGGGTCCTTCCTGATCATGGGCGTGTTCGGCCTGATCATCGCCATGGTCATCAACATCTTCCTGCAGTCTTCGGCTTTGTCCTTCGCCGTTTCGGCGATCGGCGTGCTGGTGTTCGCAGGCCTGACGGCTTACGACACGCAGAAGATCAAGGAGATGTACTACGAGGGCGACGATACGCTGGTGGCCGGGCGCAAAGCCATCATGGGCGCCCTGCGGCTCTATCTCGACTTCATCAACATGTTCATGTTCCTGCTCCAGTTCATGGGTGACCGCCGCTGAGGCGTCGGCTCTCCCCGCTGGATCAGCACGTTGCAGCAGGGCGGCCCGATGGGCCGCCCTTTTCTTTTTCTGCGATTTTTGCTCTTGTCCCGCAAAAGACCGGGAACGCATAACGAATGTGCGCTGTTGTTCGTAGGGCTCTGGCAGCCGATATTCCCCGCATTACCGAGATTTATGCCGATGCCGTCCTGCACGGCACCGCCAGCTATGAACTGGACCCGCCCACGCAAGCGGAGATGGCCACCCGTTTCGAGGCGCTTTGTTCCGCGGGCTTCCCATATCTCGTTGCGGAAGAGGCCGGCGTAATCGCCGGTTATGCCTATGCCGGACCTTTCCGTACCCGACCCGCCTACCGGTTCATCGTCGAGGATTCGGTGTATGTCGCACCGGAGGCGAAAGGAAGGGGCATCGGGTTGAGGCTCATGCAGGAATTGATCGACGCCGTACGGGCGCTCGGCTTCCGCCAGATCGTTGCAGTAATCGGCGATGGCAGCCGCGAAAGCCCTTCCGTGCGGCTGCACGAAAAACTCGGATTCGTGCATTCCGGGTGCCTGGAAGGTTCAGGCTACAAGCATGGGCGCTGGTTGAACACCACTTTCATGCAGCTTGCCCTCAATGGCGGCGCAAGCCTCCCTCCTGACCCCGCATCCTGGCCGGAACGAAACTTCCGGGCCGCATAGTGGCAAGCGAAATAACCTTTTTCCTCCAGGCAGCATTGCGCCACCGCGTCGAACTGGTACTCAGGCCTTGACCAATCTGAGGCCTGGATCGAACACGGCCAGCACGCGTGCAAGTTCGTGTCCGCGCTTTAGAATGCGGCCGCCAGCCGCTACCACTGAAAAGGCGCCCTGCCGCCGGGCCAGCCTGGGGTCCTTGACGATTTGGAACAGCGGCACTTCGCTGGCTCGGCGGAACACCGAGAATATGGCACGGTCGGGGAGATGATCTATCGCGTAGTCCCGCCATTCATTGGCGGCAACCATTCGTCCGTATAGCCTCAGGATCTGGTCAAGTTCCCGTCGGTCAAAGGAAACTGGAGTATCCGCGCGCTGCCGGTGAGCTGCGCCAAGCGGGATCAGTATTGCGGATGCCTCCCCATCCTCCGAGCCCCTGCCGCGATCATCCATGATTCCACCTCGCAGAACCTTACGGCCAAGGTTGCGCGTTCGCCCGGCAATTGCAAGGCCTGGCTCAGCATGGATGCAGACAGGGAATTTGCGCAACAGTTCTCACAATTTGCGAACCGCATGTTTAAAATGGTGATGGTCCGCCTCATTTTTGCCACTTTTTATCCGCGCTGACGCCCCATTGTGCGCCGAAGTTAGCCGCGTTGCCTGAGACGGTTCGGTCCGGCACCGGCTCGTAAACCCCAAGCCCCCCGCCCACGGGCCTGCGTCGGATCGAACCAACCTCGGCCTTCTCGGAAGGCCCGACGCGACAATCCCTAAAGCTTCGAACGACCGGTGGCGCAGCAGGCTTCACCGAAATTTCCCTTTGTTGCGCCATGCGAAGGCGCGGCTGCGCCTGCAACAAGGCTCTGCTGAGCCATTGCACGGCGGCATCGATGCCGCTACCGATGGGCCGAAAGGGGCGCCATGACTGCCGTATCCATAAATACCACAGTATCATCCCTCTCGTCGCCGTCGTCGCCGGGCCGGTATCCGACGGTCGACCCCGTCGTTGCCGGTGCGATCCTCACCATCGATCTCGGGGCAATCCGCGAAAATTATCGGCGGCTGAAAGTCAGGCTGGGTAACGCCGCCTGTGCCGGGGTGGTCAAGGCCGATGCCTATGGCCTGGGCGCCGTTCCGGTTGCCCGTGCCTTGCGCAAGGAAGGGTGCGATACCTTCTTCGTTGCTCACGTGAACGAGGGCGTCGTTCTCCGCGAGGCTCTGGGAAGCGGGCCTGTCATCGCTGTTCTGAACGGCGTCCCTCCGGGTGCGGAAGGGTCGTGCGTCGATGCATCTCTGCTCCCCGTCATCAACAGTGCAGACCAGCTTGCGGCCTGGCGCGATACTGCCCGGCGCAACGGCAGGGCATTGAAGGCCGTGCTCCAGGTAGACAGCGGCATGTCTCGTCTCGGACTTTCGCCGGCCGAAGTGGAGGCAATAGCCGCCGATCCTGGGGCCCTTGAGGGGATCGAAACCGTATTGGTCATGAGCCATCTGGCCTGCGCCGACGAGCCGGATCACGCAGCCAATCGCGCACAACTGGAGGAGTTCCGGAGGCTGCGGAAAATGCTGCCGGCCGCGCTGGCCTCCCTCGCCAATTCGTCGGGCATCTTTCTCGGCGCCGATTGGCATTTCGATCTGGCCCGCCCCGGTGCCGCGCTCTACGGCATAAACCCGACCCCGATGGCCGCCCAAAATCCGATGCGTCCGGTGGTGCGGCTGGACGCCAAGGTGATCCAGACCCGGGAAATCGTTGCCGGGGCGGGGGTTGGCTACGGCCACACCTATGTCGCTTCGCACGCGCTGCGCACCGCCACAATATCGCTTGGCTATGCCGATGGATGGCACCGGCGCAACACGGCGGCGGCCTACTTTGATGGCGTTCGCCTGCCCTTCCTTGGCCGCGTGTCCATGGATTCCATCATTCTGGACATCTCGGCCCTGCCCGCGGGCCGGCTGAAGGCCGGGGACATGGTGGAACTGATCGGGCCCTCGCAGGACGTCGATCATGCCGCGGTCGGCGCCGGAACGATCGGCTACGAGGTGCTCACCAGCCTCGGTCATCGGTTCCACAGGCACTATCTCGAAGGCTAAAATCAAGCTTACCTGAGAGTAAGGTAAACTTGACAAAGCGCGCGCCGTCACCCACGTTCGCGGCATGAACGAGCGCGCTAAAAGCACCTTTTTCAGGGTTTGCCCCATCGCGGGAGCGTAGCCCCGGCGTGGCCGTGAGCGGCCGCGTGACGGGGGGCTTTTTCTCACAATTCACCTAGCTGAACCGAGCTGCCCGAGCGGCTGCGGGTCTTCAGGAACAACTGCTGAAAAGCAGGGGTTCGATTTTCACAAGGCACAAACAGAAACAGGAGTTTGCAATGCAGAATGCAATCAAGGAACGGCCACCACCAATCGTGGTGAGCGAAGCTGAATATGAAAGGCTGACCGGGTTGGCCGAAGCGGCTCTGGACCGCCTACCGGAGGCTGCCGGCAGTCTGCTCGCCGAAATGGACCGCGCTACCGTTGCTGCGCCCGACGCCATCCCTTCCGACGTGGTGCGAATGGGTTCGACCGTCAGCCTGCGCGGTGCCGAAGGAACGCAGCGCGTTACGCTTGTCTATCCTGGCGAGGCCGACATTGCCGCCGGCAAGGTTTCGGTG
>SMEK01000677.1_pt1 | contig 11559 bp, 7 predicted proteins | sample 2456371 | NCBI WGS metagenome assembly SMEK01 (sample SAMN10132590, study PRJNA489261) | soil metagenome | isolation source: day1 antibiotic-loamy sand soil ammended with composted manure from dairy... | place: USA | collected 2015-04-01
CTAAATCAGATGTCAATATTAAACTTCAAATTTTTTTATTAAAATTTATATTTTTTATTTAAAGAGTATTCGCATCTTTTTAACAAACTCTAATATCAGCCACCTTGAGCACCAAAAATTCAATAGATTCAATAAATAGTTACAAGATGACCTTCTGACATCATAAGATTAGAAAAGAGGCTTTCAGGTAATAGTATAAAGATACATAGCACATATACAAAATGTTTTAACACTGAATGATTTTATTATAGAAAGATAAAAAATTCAACAGCATAATGATTATTTTTCTAAGTTAACTATCCATCGACTTAATAAAAATTTAGCATTTCTATCTATTCATTTGTTATGACTCTTGAAATTGTTAATGATCTTTGTTTTGATAGATCAATGATTTCTCCATTTTTTAATAATTTTATTAAAGGGCGTGTTGGATTATATTGGTTGATAAACATTACTTCTGCTTTCTCTAAATTTGACAATTCTACTTTTGTTCCGATTGGTAAATCAGCTACTAGATTCGTCATTGCATTAACCACTTGAATATCAAATTTACCAAATTCCTCTTCTTTAATCATTTCAATTACTTTAAAAGGAGACTCTTTTGAACGATACAAACGTTCACTAGTCATTGCATGGAATGTGTCAGCAACTGCAATAATTTGTGCTAATTGAGATACTTTTTCATGATTAACTCCTAATGGATATCCACTTCCATCTAAACGTTCATGATGTTGGAATATTGCAATTTTCATCTCAGCCTTCAATGCTGGTAATTCTTTTACCATGTTATAGCTGTAAATTGGATGTTTCCGAATCTCATTAAATTCAGCTTCAGTTAATGCCGCTTTTTTATTTCGAATGCTTTTTGGAATTTTTGACATCCCACAATCTGCTAATGTCCCTGCTATCGCCATCTGCAATGTATTTCCTTTGTCAAATCCTAATTTGTTAGCAATTGAAGCTGCTATTAATCCTGTAGCGATACAATGGTGGTATAGATATTCATTCGGGTTAGAATAGCTGTTTAAATCAAAAATATATGACCGATCTTGCAAAACTTGTTCTACTAAAGGAAAAATCGTTCCTCTTACTTTTGTCATATCAATTTTTGCTCCAGCTTCCCAATTGCTAAAGTCTTTTTTAAATTGCTCCAATGTTTCTAAATACTTTTTTTCAAAGGGATTAATTTGTTTTACTTGCTCCGTAATGACGATAACTTCTTCGACCTCTCCTGTTTTACTTGGAACAGACTTTTTCACGCTATTAATGAGAATAGGCACTTCATGGATATTAAAAGCTTTAAAGACATGTAAATGCTTATGGGAAATAGGTGAATTTTTAGTTATAATTGGAAATCTAGTATTAGCATAGATGTCTTTTGCGATAATTGCACCTAACTCCAAGTTATTTACATTCACCATTGTAAATTTCACACTGAAAACCCCTTTTTGTTTTTTTCAAAAAGAATTCTCTATGTAAAATTATACAATAATTTAGTCAATATTTTAGTACTTTTCTAAAAAGAAAAAACAGAAACATTACTTTAAGCAATGTTTCTGTTTTTCGAAATTAAGATTATTCATCTAAATCTTTGTTTTCTACTTCATTTGAAGTTTCTTTTTCTTCATCTTTAACTTCGTTTTCTACTTCTGTAGTTGAATCATGATCATCAGAATTATCTTCTTTTTTCACTCTTGCTACCGTCGCAACGTGCTCATCTTCTGCTAATCGAATTAAGCGAACGCCTTGAGTATTTCGTCCAATGCAAGAAATATCATTTACATCCATGCGAATTAAAATACCATTATTCGTGATTAACATGATATCCTCTGTACCATCTACCGTTTTCACCGCACACATTGGACCGTTTTTCTCGGTGATATGAATCGTTTTTATTCCAACTCCACCGCGATTTTGTAAACGGTATTCTGACTCAGAAGTTCGTTTTCCATAACCTTTCTCTGTCACGACTAAAATATCTTGACCAGGTTCTACAATTTCCATACCAACTACCCAGTCACCGTCGCGAAGTTTTATACCGCGCACACCAGCTGCTGTGCGGCCCATTTCACGAATATCCTGTTCCTCAAAGCGAATTAACATGCCATTTCTTGTACCGATTACGACATGTTTAGAACCATCTGTTAATCGAACAGAAATCAATTCATCGTCTTCATGTAAATGAATAGCAATTAAGCCGTTATTTCGGATATTGGCAAATTGTGATAAAGATGTACGTTTCGCAATCCCCATTTTTGTTGTAAAGACGAAGAAGGCATTTTCGTCATACTCTTTTACTCGAATCATCGCTGTTACTTTCTCTTCTTTATCAAGGTTTAATAAGTTTACAATCGGTAAACCTTTTGCCGTGCGACCAAATTCAGGGATTTCATAACCTTTTGCTCTGTATACTTTTCCTTTAGAAGTAAAGAATAAAATGACATCGTGAGTAGATGTAAACAATAAATGTTCAACGAAATCATCTTCATGAGTATTCATTCCTTGAACTCCACGGCCACCACGTTTTTGACTGCGATACGTGCTGGATGCAAGTCTTTTTATATAACCTCTATGAGTTAGTGTAACAACAGAATCTTCCCTTGGGATTAAATCTTCATCTTCAATCATCTCAGGGCCACCAGGAGCTATTTCAGTCCGGCGTTCATCATTATATTTTTCTTTTATTTCTAGCAATTCTCTTTTAATAATATCTACTATCTTTGCCTCATCCGCTAAAATCGCTCTTAACTCGCCAATTAATTTTTGTAATTCTTGGTATTCATTTTCAATTTTTTCTCTTTCAAGTCCGCTTAAGCGAACAAGACGCATATCTAGTATCGCTTGTGCTTGTTTGTCGGTTAAGTTGAAACGTTCCATTAATATTGGTTTTGCTTCTTCACCAGTGCGGGAAGAACGAATGATATTGATGATTTCATCGATATGATCTAGAGCAATGCGCAAACCTTCTAAAATATGAGCTCGATCTTCCGCTTTTCGAAGTTCAAATTGTGTGCGGCGTGTAATAACTTCTTTTTGATGTTGTAAATATTGATAAAGTACTTCTTTTAAGCTTAATACTTTCGGTTGTCCATTTACTAGCGCAAGCATATTCACGCTAAAATTCATTTGCATTGCTGTCTGTTTATATAAATTATTTAGCACAACATTTGCATTAGCGTCTTTTCTGACTTCAATGACAATCCGCATTCCACGGCGGTCAGATTCATCACGAAGATTCGAAATTCCTTCAATTTTTTTGTCTCGAACCAGCTCAGCAATTTTTTCAATTAATTTCGCTTTGTTCACTTGGTAAGGGATTTCTGTGACGATGATTGTTTCTTTACCAGTTGAGCTCGTTTCAATTTCGACTTTTGCACGGACAACAATTGTACCGCGACCTGTTTCATAAGCTCTACGAATTCCACTTCGTCCCAAAATAATACCACCTGTTGGGAAATCAGGTCCCGGAATAATTTCCATCAATTCTTCTGTCGTAATTTCGGGATTTTCAGCTACAGCAACAACAGCATCGATTGTTTCTCCTAATTGATGAGGCGGTATATTCGTAGCCATTCCAACTGCAATTCCCGATGCACCATTTACAAGTAAATTTGGGAAACGAGACGGTAATACTTTAGGTTCCTTTTCTGTTCCATCATAGTTTGGATCGTAATCAATCGTATCTTTATTGATATCTCGCAACATCTCCATAGCAATTTTAGACATGCGAGATTCTGTATAACGCATTGCAGCTGCGCCGTCTCCATCAACGGAACCAAAGTTACCGTGACCATCAACTAATACGTAACGATAACTAAAATCTTGAGCCATACGCACCATTGCATCATAGATGGAAGAGTCACCGTGTGGGTGGTATTTCCCCATGACGTCACCAACGATACGAGCGCTCTTTTTATACGGTTTATCTGAATGATTCCCCAGTTCATGCATGCCATATAAAATACGGCGTTGAACTGGTTTTAAACCATCTCGTACGTCTGGTAACGCGCGAGAAACAATTACGCTCATTGCATAACTTAAAAAAGATGATTGAACTTCTTCACTAATCTTTACTTGTTTGATTTCAGAATGTATATTCTCAGCCAAAGATAATAACCTCCCTTCATAAAAATTAAATGTCTAAGTTTTCAACATAGACGGCATTTTCTTCAATAAATTGTCTACGAGGCTCAACCTCATCGCCCATTAACTGTCTAAAAATTTGGTCTGCTTTAATAGCATCATCCAATTGAATTTGAAGCAACGTACGTCTTTCAGGATCCATCGTAGTTTCCCATAACTGATCTGCATTCATTTCTCCTAAACCTTTATATCGTTGAATTGTAGGTTTTGGATTGTCTGGAAGGCGATTTAATATTTCTTGAAGTTCTTCATCTGAATAACAATATTCAACATGTTTTCCTTGTTTCACTTGATATAGAGGTGGTTGAGCAGCATATACATATCCTGCTTCAATAAGCGGACGCATGAAGCGGAAGAAGAACGTTAGCAATAAAATACGAATATGCGCTCCATCGACATCGGCATCGGTCATGATAATGATTTTATGATATCGTGCTTTTTCTAAATCAAACTCATCACCAATACCCGTACCAAATGCAGTAATCATCGCACGAATTTCTGTATTGGATAAAATGCGGTTTAAATTGGCTTTTTCAACGTTTAAAATTTTTCCGCGCAAAGGAAGAATCGCTTGGAAATATCGATCTCGGCCAGATTTCGCAGATCCGCCTGCTGAATCCCCCTCGACGATGAAAATTTCTGATTCTGCTGGGTTTGTTGAAGTACAGTCTGCAAGTTTACCCGGTAAGTTTGAAATTTCCAACGCTGATTTTCTTCTCGTGAATTCACGTGCCTTTTTGGCTGCAATTCGAGCTCGAGCAGCCATAATTCCCTTTTCAACAATTTTTCTAGCTACCGATGGATTTTCTAATAAGTAACGTTCAAAAGTTTCCGAGAAGATTTGATTTGTAATTGTGCTTACTTCAGAATTTCCTAATTTTGTTTTTGTCTGACCCTCAAATTGAGGATTAGGGTGTTTAACAGATATAATCGCAGTTAATCCTTCTCGGACATCTTCTCCTGTTAAGTTTGCATCATTATCTTTTAACAAGCCGTTTTTTCGTGCATATTCATTTATGACACGAGTCAAGGCTGTTTTAAATCCTGATTCGTGGGTACCACCTTCATATGTGTTGATATTATTAGCAAATGAATATATATCAGTTGAATATCCCGAATTATATTGCAGTGCAATTTCTAATGAAATTCCATCTTTTTCACCCGCAATATCAATCGTTTCATGAATCGGTTCCTTGGATTCATTTAAATGTTCAACATATTCTCTAATTCCGCCTTCATAATGATAAAAATCAGAACGGACCTCATCTCCACGCTCATCCGTTAAAGTAAGGATGATGCCTCGATTTAGATACGCCAATTCACGAATGCGGGTTGCTAGCGTTTCATAATCATACACAGTAGTTTCTCGGAAAATTTCTGGATCCGCTTTAAAGCGAGTAGTTGTTCCAGTTTCGTCAGTATCCCCAATAATTTTTAACGGCTCTACAGTTTTTCCACGGGAAAACTTAATGTAATAAATATGACCATCACGTTTCACATAAACTTCTGTTTCTAAAGACAACGCGTTTACAACAGAAGCTCCAACACCATGTAAACCACCTGAAACTTTATATCCTCCGCTACCAAACTTTCCGCCGGCATGGAGCACAGTCATAATGACTTCAACTGCAGGTATACCCATTTTTTCATGTGTGCTTACTGGTATTCCGCGACCATTATCTTCTACTCGAATCCAATTATCTTTTTCAATCGTTACATGAATTTTATTACAATAGCCAGCTAACGCTTCATCAATACTATTGTCTACAATTTCCCATACTAAATGGTGCAAACCTTTTGAAGTTGTTGTTCCAATATACATTCCTGGACGTTTGCGGACAGCTTCTAATCCTTCTAAAACTTGTATTTGGTCAGCATCATAGTTTCCCTGAACTTTACTTTCCTCTAAAGCCACCACGTTCACCTACTCTTTCATACCCTTGTATGCATTATTTGAAATTCTTATTTTAAAATGCGAAAAAATAAACGCTAATCAAATCTCCACTTTCCCTTGTTTCACGTGAAACAATTTCGCATGTTGTATCGTCTCGTGGTGAATTCCATCAACACTCGTAGTTGTTACAAATGTCTGTACCTCTTCTTGAATCGTATTCAGCAAATGCGATTGACGGAAATCATCCAATTCAGACAACACATCATCTAATAGAAGAATAGGGGCTTCTCCCGTTTCTTGTTTTATTAATTCAATTTCTGCTAACTTCAATGAAAGGGCTGTTGTCCTTTGTTGTCCTTGCGAACCATATGTTTGAACATCGTAATCGTTTACGAAAAATTGCAAGTCATCACGATGAGGTCCAATTAAAGTAAGGCCCCTTTCCATTTCTTTCTCTTTCACTTGAGTAAATTTTTCTGCTAAGTATGTAGCCATTTCATTAGCAGTCCAATCTTTTTCAATCCCTTTTGTTGTGAGATATTTAATCTTTAACTTTTCAATTCCTTGGGATATGCCGGAATGGATTTTTTCTGCCCATTCTTGTAATAAATCAACAAATTCAAATCGTTTACGAATAATTTGTACTGCGGATTGAATATATTGTTCAGTGTAAATGTCAAACAGTACTTCATCGATTTTCGGTTTCCCCTGATAATTTTTCAACAACTGATTTCGTTGTTTTAAAAGCTTTTGAAAATTCAATAATTCATGTAAATAAACGGGAGAGATTTGCCCAATTTCCATATCAATAAAACGTCTGCGCACTTGAGGATTTCCTTTCACTATGTTTAAGTCCTCTGGCGCAAACATCACAACGTTAATTTGCCCTATATAATTACTCAGTTTCAATTGTTCAATATGGTTAACTTTCCCTTTTTTACCTTTCTTAGTAACTAACAATTCTAAGGGGATTTTACCGTATCGGTTTTTGATTTCACCTTTTATTTTACCATAGTCTGTTTCCCAACGTATTAATTCTTTATCATTACTCGTTCTATGGGACTTAGCCATCGCTAAAACATAAATAGATTCTAATATATTTGTTTTTCCTTGAGCATTTTCTCCAATCAAGACATTAATTTGTGGAGAAAATTCTAAGTTGAGAGATTCATAATTACGGTAATTGGTAAGTTGTAAACGCTCAATAATCATTCCTTTTCTCCGTTCTTGTTTACAATTACATATCTTCCAATACCAGGTATATTAACAACGTCACCATTCCTTAATTTTTTGCCTCGGCGTTTCTCTATTTCGCCGTTCACATAAACATCCGTTTCTTCTAGAAACCATTTTGCCATACCACCAGAACTAATAGCATTCGTAACTTTCAGTACTTGTCCTAGGGTGATAAATTCAGTATCAATTACTATTTCATTCAAACAAATTCAGCCTCCGTTTAGCGAACATCTATCATTTAATCTTACCTTAATTATCGCTAATAAGCTAGAAAAGCAATAGAAGCCTAACATAATTTTTGACGAAAAACATATAATTCAAACCCTTTTTAGCATTTTCTAGCGTCTTTATAATTTGATTAAAAAACGAATGTTATTAAAAATTCAACACGAAATTATTCACATTTTTTTATCATAAAAAAAAATAAAAAACATATCATTTTCTCAAGAATCTATAAACCTAGTGCCCCCTTTTCTAAATTAGTTAGTCCAGTTTTTATAATGGAATCCATCTTTTTAAGCAAAAAAGTGTAGACAAGCCTACATTTCGACTTAATCTACACTTTTTCAATCTATTTAGTATGTTCTTACAGGTAAAATCAATTGAAGGATGGAATCATCATGCACTGATCGTAAGATAAATGGACGCATTGCACCAGTAAATTGAATAATTACATCTTGTCCATGGATTGCTTTTAACGCTTCCATCATGTATTTTGCACTGAAGGAAATAACCAATTCCTCTCCTTCAATCGATTCAACTGGAATTTGTTCCTCTACTTTTCCGATTTCTGGGGAATTGGACGATATTTTCACAGCGTCATCTTCTAATGTTTCAAATCGTACAACATTATTTCGGTCTTCTCTAGCAACTAATGATGCACGATCAATTGCTTGTAAAAATGTTTTTCCATCCAGCTTAATGTTTGTTTTAAACTCATTTGGAATTAAGCGAGATGTATCCGGATAGTTCCCTTCTAGCAAACGTGAGAAAAATAAAACATGATCTGTTTTGAATAAAATTTGTTGATTGGACATCGTTATTTCAACAGGATTGCTTGTTTCACCCAAAATTTTATTTAGTTCGTTCAGGCTTTTTCCAGGAATAACAATGGATTCAATGCCATTTGGTAGATTTTCTAATTTTACTTTTCTTCTTGCTAATCGGTGGCTATCAGTTGCAACGCAAATTAGTTCATCATTTTCTATATTCCAGTTAACTCCTGTTAGTACAGGTCTGCTTTCACTAGCAGCAACAGCAAACACCGTTTCGCGAATAACCGATTTTAATAAATCAGCAGGGATTTCAAATCGATTTTCAGTAGAGATTTCTGGCAATAACGGATATTCAGATGCGTCTGAACCGATTAAATGGAATTCTGTTTTACCAGAACGAATATGAGTTTGTAATTCATTTTTCACTTCAATTTCAACATCATTTGTAGGCAGTTTTCTTACAATTTCATTAAACATTCGAGCTTGTAAAACGATGGACCCTGTTTCAACAATATTAATAATTTGATTGCCATCTTCTTCAGCAGGAATGAACGTTTGAATTGTTATATCCGCATCAGATCCTGTAAGTAATACTCCATTATCTGTTACGTCAATTTTGATCCCTGTTAAGATTGGGATTGTTGTTTTCGAACTAATCGCTTTTGTTACATCATTTAGTCCATCCAACAACCGATCTCTCATTATTTCAAATTTCATCGTCATACCTCACTTATTAAATTATTATTTTTTTTAATAATTAATAGAAATAGTATTAGAGGTTGTGGATTTGTGGATAAGTATAGTTTTATCTATAAAAAACAACATATCCACATGTTGATACTTTGTGTATATCCCTGTTAAAGAAAAAGTAAGTTATCCACAATCTTATTTTCCAAGCAAGCTTCGAATTTGTTTCATTTCTTCCTGTAATTGTTGGTCTTCCTTCAACATTTTTTCAATCTTTTCATGGGCATGAATTACCGTTGTATGGTCTCTCCCACCAAATTCTTCCCCGATTTTTGGCAAAGAAAAATCCGTAAGTTCTCTCGATAAATACATCGCTACTTGCCGAGGAAAGGCTATAGATTTTGTTCGCTTTTTTGAACTGAAGTCTTCCAATCGAATGTTGTAATGTTCTCCTACTACTTTTTGAATATCTTGGATTGTCACGGATTTCGGTTTCGAATTAGGCATAATATCTTTTAAAGCTTCTTGTGCTAGTTCTACAGTAATGTCTTGATTCACTAATGATGAATACGCGACAACGCGAATTAGCGCTCCCTCTAATTCACGAATGTTTGTGTCAATTTGATTAGCAATATAGTGCATTACTTCATTAGGTATATCTAGTCCATCAGCTTTTGCTTTTTTACGTAAAATAGCGATTCGCGTTTCTAAATCAGGTGGGGTAATATCTGTAATTAACCCCCATTCAAATCGAGATCGTAATCGATCTTCTAATGTTGGAATTTCTTTTGGCGGACGGTCACTTGAAATAACAATTTGCTTTGATTCAGTGTGTAAAGTATTAAAAGTGTGGAAAAATTCTTCTTGCGTTGATTCTTTTCCAGCTAAAAATTGAATATCATCAATTAACAAAACGTCCACGTTACGATATTTATTTCTGAATTCTTCCGCCTTATTATCTCGGATAGAATTAATAAATTCATTCGTGAATTTTTCAGAAGACAAGTAAACTACTTTAGCATTTGGATTATGTTCAAGTACGTAGTGTCCAATTGCATGCATTAAATGGGTTTTCCCTAATCCTACTCCCCCATAAATAAAGAAAGGGTTATAAGCTTTTGCCGGTGCTTCCGCAACTGCGAGGGAAGCAGCATGAGCAAAACGGTTTCCCGAGCCAATAACAAACGTATCAAAAGTGTATTTTGGATTAAGCATGCTATGAGGGCCTTCAGAAGGCTCAGCTGTTTTTGTTTGAATAACCGGCGCCGGAATATCAAAATCTTCGTTGTCCTGGTCCTTTTGTACAACAAATTTAATATACAAATCTTCTCCAGTTAATTCAGATAAGATTCCTGCAATTAGATGTACATAGTGGTTTTCCAGCCATTCTCGCGCAAACGAGTTTGGCGCAGCAATGGTTACGTTTGTTCCTTTGTATGAGAGCAATTTTGTAGACTTTAACCACGTCTCAAAGCTTGGTTTTGAAATTTGTTGTTCTACTCGGGCCAGGACTTTGTTCCATAACTCATCTAAATGTTCCAAGCCTGTGACTCCTTTACTTCATATTTTAATTTGAATAATTCCATTCAAAAACAATTCTCCAATTTTATTAAAACACAAAATCACAACCTGTGGATAACTTTTTTCCATAGGTTGTGGTTTATTTTATCCACAAGTTATTAACAACTGTGGATAAAATATTTCCCGAAATTGTTTTCCACAAATTAAAGCACAATTATCCTATCAAAAAAACATCGTTGTTTCAATAGCTTGATAAACTTATCCACAATGTTCATTTTCATTCACAATATGTTTTTCCACAGGGGTTGGGTTTGTGAAAAAGATGTCGATAACAGTTGTGGATAAAAAAATTACAAAAAATATTATCCACAATATTTGTGAATATCTACAATTTCACTGTGGATATTTTTAAAAAAATTTTGAATAATAAGAGCAGCATTCCTAAACTTGTAATCGAATAGTCATTTGACAATAAGAAGGGTCTTTTTATATAATATTCAGGTCTATATGTATGATTAGATACTGAATAATCACTTTGGAGGTGTAAATATAGATGAAACGCACATATCAACCATCAAAAAGAAAACACAGCAAAGTACACGGATTCCGCAAACGTATGAGCACAAAAAATGGACGTAAAGTATTAGCTGCACGTCGTCGTAAAGGAAGAAAAGTGTTATCAGCATAAGTCCACTGAATTTTCAGTGGTCTTTTTTTTCTCGTTGCAATTTAAGGAAAAAGCGGGTGATTGATCGAGTGAGGAAGCGCCAAAGAATTAAAAAAAATAAAGAATTTCAACAGGTGTTTAATGAAGGAAAATCTTACGCTAATCGCCAGTTTGTCGTTTATTGTTTGCCTAAAGAGGGACAAAAGGAATTTCGAATTGGGCTATCCATAGGGAAAAAAATAGGAAATGCTGTGATTAGGAATCAAGTGAAACGTTATATCCGACAAGTTTTTTTTGAAATAAAAGAAGAGCTTAGACAAGATATGGATTATGTTATTATCGCCAGAGTATCGGCGGCCAACTTAAATTATCATGAAACGAAAAAAAGTTTAGAACATGTTTTAAAAATTGCAAAA
>SMEK01000678.1_pt1 | contig 11552 bp, 12 predicted proteins | sample 2456371 | NCBI WGS metagenome assembly SMEK01 (sample SAMN10132590, study PRJNA489261) | soil metagenome | isolation source: day1 antibiotic-loamy sand soil ammended with composted manure from dairy... | place: USA | collected 2015-04-01
GTGCAGCGCGTGCGCGCCAACCTGCACGTCAGCGAGGCTCGCGCCGATGCGGCGCAGGCGAATTACCAGCGCACCGTGCTGGAAGCGATCGAGGACATCGACAACGCAGTCACCGGCTTCAACCAGCAGCGCGTGCGCGTCGATCACCTGATCGAGCAGGGCGCGCAAAGCCGGCGTGCCGCCGAGCTCGCCCGCATCCGCTACGAGGAGGGCGCTACCGGCTTCCTCGAGCTGCTCGACGCCGAGCGCACCCAGCTCGCTGCCGAGGACGACCTGGCCCAGGCCGAGGCGGCCATCAACACCCGCGCCGTTGCCCTGTACAAGGCACTGGGCGGCGGCTGGCAGGCATGCGGCGACGAGCGTTGCAGCGCACTGGCCGCGGCCGGCACGACGCCATGAGTCGAGCGGCCCGACACGTGCCGGCGATCACGCCGGTGTACCGCGTGGCGCTGGTCAGCGGTGCCAACCGGGGGCTTGGGCTCGAGGTGGCGCGGCAGCTCAGCGAGCAGGGCATGACCGTGCTGCTCGGTGCACGCGACCTCGACAAGGGCCTGCTTGCGGCGCGCAAGTTGTCCGGCGCCGCCGGCGAGGTGATCGCCGTGCAACTGGACGTCACCCGCCAGGACCAGATCGATACCCTGGCGCGCTGGATCGAGATCACCTACGGCCGCCTCGACGTGCTGGTCAACAACGCCGGCGCGCACTACGACCCCGCAGTACGCCCGGCCACCGCCGATATCGCATCGGCACGCGCGGCCATGGACGTCCATTTGTTCGGCAGTTGGCGGCTGAGCAACGCGTTGCTGCCGCTGATGCGCCGGCATGGGTACGGGCGCATCGTCAATGTCTCCAGCGGCTGCGGCGCGAACGCCACCAACAGCGAGAACGCCCCGGCCTACCGCGTCTCCAAGTCGGCATTGAATGCGTACACGCGGGTACTGGCCAGCGAGCTCGAAGGCAGCGGCATCCTGGTCAACGCGGTCTGCCCGGGCTGGGTCGCCACCGACATGGGCGGCCCCGGCGGGCGGCCGATCGCCGACGGCGCCGCCGGCATCGTGTGGGCCGCGAACCTGTCCGATCCGCACACCGGTGGCTTTTATCGCGACGGTCGGCCCATTGCCTGGTGAGGCGGCTTTATCCCACTCGGCAAAGGGAAGTCCGGGGTAACTACCCGCTCGATGAACCATAGCAAGCCTTGGCGGTGGCGGCGTCTTCGAGCTTCCCGGTTTGGCGACTTCAATGTCGCCCCACCTCAGTGCTTTACGAAGGCAACCTCACGGCTATGCCAGTGTTTTTCCCCGTGTTGATGGCGTGATGCTGCCGCCGCCTCAACGCACGCAACGTGAACTCCACGCCAGTCCTGGCTGCGAACCTCTGCCGGGTTGATAGGTCATCGTCACCGACGAACCGGCGCGGCGTACATGCAGCACAACCGGTTGATCGATGCTTGTGGCAGCGGGATTGATGTCGACGCCTTCTTCGAGGACATCACCGTCACGCAGGCCCGCCCGTTCGGCTGCCGAGCCCCTGCGGACACCTCCGATCGTCGCGCCAGCGGAGAGCCTCACTGGCATTGCAAAGCCGAGGTCGAAGATGCGCACGTCCTGCCTGATCGCATGCATGCACGAACCGAAGGCGCCTGCCGCCGGGAAGATGATCTTGCCCTGCATCATGTCGTTCCAGTCGTTGACTGCCCACGGCCCGGCGCGCTTCGAAATGACATTCAGCCAGGTGTGACGGTCGGATGGCTCGCCGGCGTTGATGCGCGTGCTCATCTCGTTTGCCAGGTCGAGGACGCGGATCCGGGAGCCGCGCGCCTTCAGCTTCGCGTCCAGATCGGCGAAATACATGGCGCCGCGATTGTATGACAGCAGCCATGCGTTGCGACCGGACCAGACAACGCCAGGCAACGCGCTGTTTGGCAGCGAGCGCTTTGCGTTGGTGTAATAGCCCGCACTCTCCTCCCTGACGAGCTCCAGGTATTCGGCGGGCGTGTAGGCGCCGGCGGCATGGGGCACGGTCAGCGCCATGTAGTTGGCCAGGCCTTCCGTATACCAGTCACCTGCCAGGTCTTCCTTTTCGAGATAGCGCGCCAGGCTGTGCACCATCTCGTGCGCCACCACATAGTGCAGCTTGTTGGTGCCCGGGTCCTCACCGGGTGGCACGTAGAGCATGAACGAGTGCTCGGCCGCGCGGCCACTGGCGTTGCTTCCGCCAGAGAAGGAACGAATCATGAAACGGTACGGCCGGCCAACCAGCTTGAACGCCTTCAACTCGGCAGCATAAGCAGCGGCAGCCCAGCCACCCGCTGCCTGCAGTTGCTGGCCGGCGACGCCAAGGCCGTACACCGCAAGCCCCGCGCCCTTTGCCTGCCCGGGCGGGCGGTACGACTTCACCGGGCCCGCCAGGAACAGCGTGTTCGTGAACTCCTCGACGGTGAAGATTCCCGTGTAATCGCCCTCACCGTAGGACGAGACCGCCATGGCTCCCGCGGGGAGCTTCCAGTGCACGTGAGTTGCGAATCTTGCGCTGGTGTCCGGCAACACAAAGATGCCGACGTAGCCGCCCGAGACGCCGCCACCAGCGGCCTGCAGGTCAACCTGCGGGCCACGCTTCGCCACTTTGCCCGGTGCGACAGCCATGCGGTAGCTCATATGCACAGCACCGGATACCGGCCGCGTGGTGGTCCAGGTGTCAAACATCCTGGGCCCGATCTTGCGGCGGACCGCGGCGCCGACCGGGAGCGTACCGCGCTCGTCAGAGAGGGCGATATCGACGACCTTGTCCGTGCTGCGCTCAAGCGCGGGCTCGAGTGTGTCGAGTGCGAAAGTCAGCGGTACGCCGGTCGTGATGGCTGGCCTGTATGTATAGGTCACGGCTACACCATTGGCGTTTCCATCCGTTTGGCGAGTCATGGCGAGAGTGACGTCGAGTTGGGCGGGCGGCTCTGTCCTGGCGAAGGCGCTTGCCGCTGGAAAGGCCGCCAGGCCGGCGAGGATCACCGAATGCAGCAGGAAGGCAAAGCGCGGCGTGAGCATATCGATGCGGTTCGAAGTGGAGACGGCAAACGTCAGTGGGTTGGCGCCGGGGCGGCGTCGATTTTCACGCGCAGCAGGCTGTAGGGTTTCTCGCGCAAATCGTTGCCATCATGGAAGCCCGCCTGACGCTGGAGTTGGTTGGCTATGAAGTACAGGTAGCCGTCAGGCCCGATCGACAGAGTGTCCGGCCACAGAACCCGGGGATCGTGGACGATGGTTTGCCAACTTCCGTCAGCCAGTCGCTTGCGGATGCTGTTGTGTTCGTAATCACCGGCGTACACGGCACCGCTGGCGTCTGCTTCAAGGCCGTCGGAGGCACCTTTTTCACCCAGATCTTCCACCGCTGCCGCCAGTTGCGCCTCGCTGACGTCTGGGTCCCGCAGCAGTGCGGTCGACACGGAGTACAGGTGCCGGCTGGACAAGGGGCAGAAATACAGCGTCTTGCCATCGGCGGACAGCGCCATGCCATCGGATGCCACCGTCAGTGTGTTCGACTTGCCGTCCGGACCCTTGGTGATGAGTGCCTGCCGCCCCTCGACCACGGGAAGGAAATCCGGATCCGGAGAGGTCGATCTGGCACCACTCAAGCGCCGTACGGCTTTGCCGCCGGCGATGTCCATCACGATGATGGCGCCAGGGCCGGAGATGGATGAATCGGTGACGTAGACCGTCCCTTGCTTGCCCACGCGGAAGTCGAAGCGCATGTCGTTCACATAGGTGCTGGCCAGGATCACGTCAGCCGGAAACACCAGGGTTTTGACGACCTTGTTGCTGGCCAGGTCCACCGCCACCAGCTTCGCGCCACCAGCCCTCGGGGCCGCAAAGCCGGGTGCCGCGGTATCCAGCAGCCAGACGCGACCGTTGCCATCGGCAACCACGCTTTGCACGCTGATCAGGCGTTTGGCGGGATCTTTGGCATCCTCGCGATTGAACGCGGCATCGGGATAAGGAACGACCTGACCCTCACGAATTTCGCCGACCGTGAACGCCACGTCGTCTCCCCATTTCGGAAAGTTGACGAAGATGCGGCCGTTATCGGTGACGGTAACACCGGTGGGCATCGCGTCATGGAAGGCGAACACCTGGTCGAGCCGGCCAATGGCTTTGTCCGCCGGAACATTTGCAGGCAACGGCGTGAACTCGGTGGCGAAGCTGGTCTGGCCAGCCGCGACGACCGAAATGACGAGTGCCGATGCGAAGAAACGAGACTTCAAGGACATGGGTAGGCTCCAGGCCGGCAGTGCCAGGCCCGTTGAATAGTTGAGGTGGTCAAAACCTTCGAAGACGATCTTGCCGGTGGCCTTGCCGCTTTCGATGGGAAGCACGGCGTCAGGCTCACGTGATCGGGCTGGGAGTGAACCTGCCCCCGTCATTCCCTTCGGATCCGACCCGCGTCCTTCAATGCGCGACCTTGCCTGCGCAAGAAAACAACCTGGGCGGTCACTCCGATCATGAGCAGCACCAACAGCAGGGCTTGAGCCCCAAGCAGAACGGGCGACTTCAGGTCGGGAGCGATGGGATGACCCTCGGGAACGCGGCGCAGGGTTTCAGAAACAGTGGGCAGCATCAACAGAAAGGCCGTCAGACTCAGGCAAGTCGTTTCCACGTACGTGAGGGCACGACCCAGGCGAGGGAATCGCCAGACGTTGTAACCAGCGAGCAGCAGCAGGAGCGTAAAGATGGCAATGCCATAGCTCACCGGCGCGTGCGCAAATAGAAAGAGGCTGACTGCACCGATGACCATCGCCACGAAATAGACCTTGCCAGGGATTGAACGCGGCACGATGCGTCCGTGACGGGTAAACATATAGGTTGCCACGGGTATGGCAGGGAGGCTGCCGAGCGTATGCAACCAGCCAAGCGGGGAAATTCCAAACATGGGAGACGCCTTTTTGTCGGGTTGAACAAGGGCCGGTTGGAATCGGCCCATTTTGTGAGTCGCCGCTTAGGCGATGGCACGTGCAGAGGTTGAACACAGAATGTTGGTAGGCATTGCCGGTTCTTTCAGGTTGGGGACTTCATGGCATCGGGAGTCACGAACGGGCGCTAACCGCGCTGGCCATTCCGGACAGCGCACAGAAACATGATCACGTCGTCGGCCCTGCCCAGCGACACGAGTTGTGCCGCCGTGAGATCGCCGAGTTCCGCGATGCGGGTGTCGCGATACCACGACGCAAGCGCGACAGGATCTGTCTCCACCTCCCTCGCCATCCGCAACACGAGCAGCGTCGTCGGCATGACGTCGAAGACTGCGCTGCGGCTGTCCTCGTCAAAGGAAAGCGCCCGGCAAGCTCCCCGTCTGGCCGCACGGACTCCCGCTGTCACCCCGTCTTTCGCGGGAATCACGGGACGTGGGATTTCGACGGAGCTGCGTGTCGGGAAAACTTGATGTCTCATGGTCATTCTTCTCGGGGCGACGAAAGGGGCAGGTTCACTTTTTCTGCGTCGACCGATGAACCGGGCCGGTCGTTTCCCTGTTTGAGTTCGCGTTGAGGCCGGCGGAGGTTACGTCGGTAAAGCGAGCAACCGGCCAGGCGAACTTTCCATTGGCCACGACAGAGCCTTTACGCCTTGCCTTCGACAAGGATGGCCCGAAACGAGGCACCACCCTGTCGCACGGGGATCGCGGCCTGATACTCCGGACTGCCGTACCAACTTTTTGCCTCGTCCCAACTGTCGAACTCCAGCACAACCATGCCGTCCGCCTGCGGGCCCTCCAGCACTTCCTGCCGTCCGTAGGCGGCGTGGAACTTGACGCTTCGTCCGGCGAACGTCGACGGCACCAGGGACGCATAGCGCGCAAGCGCATCCTGGTCGACGCTGGATTCCCGGATGAACACGATGTGGGCAGAAGTCACGATGAATTCCTTGGGCGATGGCGCGTGAAAACGGAGGTCGGTGGAGAACCGGTCAGGCCAGCAGGCCCATTGCCTGGAGTGCCGCTTCAGCCACTTCATGGTCTTGCGTCGAGGTGCCGCCGGAGATGCCGATGCCGCCGGCGAGCTGGCCATCGAGCATGATCGGCACGCCACCACCCACCGCCATCAGCCGCGGATGCTGGCCCAACGGCGCCACCGTCGGGTCGCTCATGTAGTGATTCCACTGATGCGTGGACAGGCCGAACGATGCCGCGGTCCACGACTTGTCGATGGCCACCTCGGCCGTCAGAAAGGGAGCCGCATCCGCACGTTCAAAGGCGCGCAGGTGACCGCCCGCATCGGTGACGGCAATGGTGGCCGCGAAGCCGCGCTGGGCGCTTGCCGAACGGGCGTGGCCAAGCAGTTCCTGCGCGGCTTCCAGGCTGAGGGTGTGGGTGGTTTGGATCGATGTGTTCATGGTGATTCCTGGGGAGATGGGTTATCGAGCGGCAACAACGACTTTGCCGATCATGTTGCCGGCCTCGACCAGCGCGTGGGCCTGGATCAGACCGGCGGCATCGAGGCCGTCGATACGTCGGGTGAGCGTGTGCACGACGTCGCCGCGGTCGACCAGTTCGGCCATGCGGCGCAACAAGGCGTGTTGCCGGGCAAGGGTGCGGGTGGTGAAGATCGGGCGCGTGAACATCAGCTCCCAATGAATGGAAATGGACTTGGTTTTGAATGGCCCGATATCGAGCGCTTTCGGATCGTCGATCAGCGCGAACTGGCCTTCCGCGCGCAAGACCGCGGCAATTTGCGGCACGTAGCTGGCGCTTTCGTTGAGCCCCACGACGAAATCAACTTCCTTGATGCCGAGCTCCAGCAACTGCGGCGCCCAGGGTTCGCGATGGTTGATGACATGGTGGGCGCCATGCGCCAACACCCAATCGCGTGTCTCCGTTCGCGAGGCGGTGCCAATGATCGTAATGCCGGTCAATCGACGCGCCAGCTGGGTAAGGATGGAACCCACGCCGCCCGCTGCACCGGTCACCAGCAGCACGGTGTTCTCGGTGGGGTCGACCTCGTGGACGCGCAGTCGGTCGAACAGAAGCTCCCACGCGGTGATGGCGGTCAGTGGCAGCGACGCCGCTTCGGCGAAGTCCAGCGACTGGGGCATCGGGCCCACGATGCGCTCATCGACCGCATGCCGTTCGCTGTTGCTGCCCGGCCGCGTGATGTCGCCGGCATACCAGACGCGATCACCGGGCTTGAAACGCGTGGCCAGCGGCCCCGTCGCCCGAACGATCCCGGCGGCATCCCAACCGAGGATGCGCGGAGCGTCGTCCGGTACATCGCCATGCGCGCGGACCTTGATGTCCACCGGGTTCACGGAGACGGCTTTGACCTCGACAAGCAGGTCGTGGTCGCGCAACTCGGGTGTGGCCAGTTCAACATCCTGCAGGGCGTCGGGATGGTCGATCGGAAGGTTCAGGGAAAAGCCGACAGCTTTCATGGGGGCGTGCTCCAGGTGATTGGAGGCGCCATTGTGTTGTTCTTCGTTTCTCCGAAAAATAGATCAATGACGGTAACACTTACCGCATTTTCAAGAAAATGATCTGACCCACGACATCCGGATTTTCGTGCAGACGGTAGACGCGAAGAACTGTTCCGAAGCGGCCCGTCAGCTCCATATCGCCCCCGGCTTGACCCGTACCGCAGCGGCTGGAGGAGGCGCTGGATGCCCGGCCGTGCGTGCGCTTCACCCGAACGGTGTCGTCGCTGTCCGCGCGCATGCCGTTCTCTTCGGTTCGACCAGGAGGTCAACCATCCACGCTCCCAGCTGCTCTCGCGATAGTCGCGCGGCGTTACGCCAACCTGACGTTTGGATGCATGGGTGAAATGACTCCGGTGGTCGTATCCGACATCAAGCGCACTGCTGATGCTGCTTGCGTCGGACTCGGGAAGGAGCTGACGCGCCGCCTCCATCCGAAGATGGATGAAGACCCCTGCCGCTTACCGGCACTGTTCCTGGCCTAGTGCGAAGAAACGTAGATCGCGTCCGGTGGCGCCTGCGGCAGGGTGAAGTTCTCGCGCATGCGCCGCACCTCCCTGGCGGGCGTGAGCCCGAACAGGCGCTTGAATTCGCGGCTGAACTGCGAGGTGCTCTCGAAACCTACCGTGTGACAGGCCGCGGCCGCCGTCATGCCCTCCCGAACCATCAGCAGGCGTGCCTGGTGCAGCCGCGTGGACTTCAGGTATTGCATGGGAGAGGTGCAGGTCACCGCCCTGAAGTGGCTGTGAAAGGAGGGCGTGCTCATGCCGGCTTCCTCGGCCAGCCGCGCCACGTCGAGTGACTGCGCGTAGGAGGCGTGGATGAGCTGCAGCGCCTTGCCAATCCTGCCGAAACGCCCGCGCATCCCCAGGGCGGCCCGCATGGTGGCGCCCTGCGGGCCGGTCAGGATGCGGTAGTACAAGTCGCGCAGGAGTTGCGGTCCGAGGATCGCGGCCTCCATCGGCTCGGCAAGCCCCTGCAGCAGGCGCTGCACGGACAGGTGCATGGCCACATCCATCGGGCTGGACATCATGCTCTGTGGTCCGGCCTCGTTCGGCGCGCCGCCATGGCGGTCGATCTGAAGCATGATTTCCGCAGCCAACGGGAAGTCCAGGTGGAGGTACAGCGCCAGGAGTGGCGTGTCCTCGGAAGCGTCGGTTTCCATGGTGAACGGCACGGGCACCGAGACCGCCAGGTACTGGTGCGCGTCATAGACGTAGGTGCGCTGGCCGAAGTAGCCCCGCTTGCGCCCCTGGCAGACGATCACGATGCCGGGATCGTAGAGCACGGGGGTACGCGACAACGGGCGGTTCGAGCGCAGCAGTCGGACGCTCGGGAGGGCGGTGAGGTTGTAGCCCTCGTCCGGCGCCAATGCGCGGACAAGCGGCGCCAGCGGCGCAAGGCCGGCGGTCTCCAGGTAGGCGGGGAAGGCGGGCGAACTCATAGGAACAGGCAATTATTTTGGGGTATTCCGCCTTATGACGGCCGCGGACTTAGCCTATTGTGCACTCCTTTTCAACCCGATGGGGTGCGTCATGAGTTCTTCGAAACTGATTCTGATCACGGGCGTGAGCAGCGGCTTTGGCCGGGCACTCGCACGCGAGGCATTGGCGGCCGGTCACAGCGTGGTTGGCACGGTACGCAACGCCGCGGCCGCTGCGGACTTCCAGGGGCTGGCGCCGGGGCGCGCGCATGCACGTCTACTGGATGTCACCGATGTCGAAGCCATTGATGCGATGGTGCGGGAGGTCCAAGACACGCTCGGGCCGATTGACGCGCTGGTGAACAACGCCGGCTATGGACACGAAGGTGTCATGGAAGAGTCGCCACTGGCGGAAATGCGGCGGCAGTTCGAGGTCAACGTATTCGGCGCGGTGGCACTGATGAAGGCGGTCCTCCCGGGCATGCGTGCCCGGCGTGCCGGCCGCATCCTGAACATCACGTCGATGGGAGGCTTCATCACGATGCCGGGCATTGCCTACTATTGCGGCAGCAAGTTCGCGCTGGAAGGCATCACCGAGGTGGTGGGCAAGGAAGTGCGCGCGCTCGGCATCCATGTGACGGCCGTCGCGCCGGGGTCCTTCCGAACCGATTGGGCGGGCCGCTCCATGGTGCGCACGCCGCGCTCCATTGCCGATTACGACACGCTGTTCGATCCGGTTCGTGCCAAGCGGCAGGAGGCCAGCGGAAAGCAACTGGGCGACCCCTCCAAGGCGGCGCGGGCGATGCTCCAGGTGATCGACAGCGACGCACCCCCGGCCCATCTGCTGCTGGGAAGCGATGCGCTGGCCTTGGTCCGCGCCAAGTTCGCCGACCTCCAGGAGGAGCTTGACCAGTGGGAGCATCTCTCGCGATCGACCGACGGTTGAAGGCTGCAGCTGCGGTGGACGGTGGGGTGTCCCCGCCGCACGACTGTCCGGCAGCTCCATGCGATGGGGCACCGGATGCAGCCGGTCGTCCAGCTGGTTACGGTCCCCGTTCTGCCGATGGACGACAGCCTCTTTGCCTGCCGCGCCCGGAGTTGAGGCAACGCGGGAGCGGTTTACCGATGCCCAACACGCGCCAAACGGGGTGGCCGTTCCTTGGCTCAACCTGTCGCGGGATGCCTCTGACGGACACGACGCGGATCGTGCTCAGCGCTGCACGATGTGCGCGAACCATTCCCAGCCGCGCACGCGTTCGGTGATCAGCTTGGCGCAGGTCAGCATCGGTACCGCCAGGAGGGCGCCGGGGATGCCCCACAACCAGCCCCAGACCAGCAGCCACAGCAGGATCGCGATAGGGCTCAAGCGCATGCTGGCACCCTGGATCAGCGGAGTGATCAGGTTGCCTTCCACGGCGGTGAGGCCGGCGAAGGTCAGCACCGGCAGGAATACTTCGAAACTGGCGTCGTTGGCGTAGAGCATGCACACGATCGCCAGCAGGGTCGTGGTGACGATCGCACCGACATACGGGATGAAGTTGGCGAACATCGCCACCGCGCCCCACAGCAGCGGGTCGGGCACCTTGTACAGCCACAGCATGCCGGCGGTGATCGCGCCGAGGCTGGCATTGATCAGCAAGGCGGTGAGCAGGTAGCGCGACACTTCGGTCTGGATGCCGCGCACGATGCTTACCGCGTGTCGCTTGTAGGCAAAGCTGGGCGTGATCTCGACCAGCCGCCGCAGCATCGAGTCGCCGTAGATCAGGAAGAAGAACACCAGCAGCAGCACACTGAGCACCGCAGCCAGTACCTTCGGCGCGGTCGAGACCACATCCCACGCGGTGAACGAAATCGATGATGACGGCGTCGACGCCAAGCGCGTCGTGCTGCTGCCGTTGACCAGGGTCTGGGTGGCGCGGTTGGCCGCTTCCAGCGGCTTGGTGAAGTGGCGCAGCTTGGGCACGAAGCTGCGGATCGCCGTGGGCGCGCCCTGGAACCAGCCGATCGCCGGCTGCGCCAGCAGGCTCACGCCGCCGCCGATGCCGACGATCAGGCCGATCATCAGCACGCTGGCGGTCAACCAGCGCGGCAGGTGGAAGCGCGTGCCGGTAGCCACGATCGGGTTCAACGCCAGGCCGATGAAGGCCGCCAGCACCAGCGGAATCAGCAAGGCCCGGGTCAGCGTGATGGTGTACAGCAATGCCAGCAGCAACAGCACGTTGAGCACCACGCGTACCGCGCGCAGGTGGCGGCGGATGCCACGGGTGGTCTGGAAGCCGCGGGTCATCTTGTGCGGTGGCGGGCTCTCCGCGGTGGCCTCGACACCGGTGGTACCGGAAACGGATGGCTCCGGTGCCCGCATGGACACGTCAGCCTCATTGGCGCTCCCGTCACCTGCCGGAACGATGTCCGGGCTTGCAGCCATGGGGTCGATCCCGCTCATGACCGATCGCCGTCGGCGTCCTCCGTCCCGGCGGCGGCACCAGCGCTGTCGGCGGCCCGACCGGCCGCATCGGCCAGGCCGAGTTCGGCAATCAATCGCGTGCCGTAGGCCACCGCTTCAGCAAGGCTGCCGCTGAGCAGGGGCGCGACACCGGGCACACGCAACGGGTGCACGTTGAGGCTGCCGAGCACGAAGCCGGCACCGGCGGCGGCACCGACCGTGGTCAACGGATGCGCAT
>SMEK01000679.1_pt1 | contig 11531 bp, 12 predicted proteins | sample 2456371 | NCBI WGS metagenome assembly SMEK01 (sample SAMN10132590, study PRJNA489261) | soil metagenome | isolation source: day1 antibiotic-loamy sand soil ammended with composted manure from dairy... | place: USA | collected 2015-04-01
ACCAAGGACATCTTTGGCGCTGCCGTGGGCGTGAACTACGAGCTGGTTCCGGGCTTGATCGTCCGTCCGGAGTTCGCCTATGCGTCGGCCCGCGATGCGGTGACCCGCGACCGCGAGAATGCCTGGGGCTTCAACGTTCGCTTCCAGCGCTCGTTCTAAGACCTGAATCAACGGAACGGCCGGCGAATTTCGCCGGCCGTTTCACCTTTGACGAAACTGGCGAAATTGGGTGGGGGGTTTGCAAGGCTGAACAATTCATGCTTATGCCTGAATCGGGGATTCAGGGGTAAGCGGGGAGGTATGCGTGGAAACGAGAAAGTGCGAGCCGGAGCATGCCGAGCTGCAGCCTCTCAGCCAGCCTGCATATCATGTTCAATTCCATTTCAACCCGAGGGGAAATCCGCTCCGCTCCGTAGAGGCTTTCACCATTGCCGAGCTGGCAGACCGCTATGTTGACCTTCTCTGGGAAGAGGGAAAACACAAGGGCAATGTGAAATCCTTCCTTGGCGAGATCAACGAGATCTTCGCCGGCAAGCGTTTCAGCGTCTTCACGGACGAGATGCTGGATGGCCTGATCGGGACCTTGCGCCAGCGTAACAACAGCAATGCGACCATCAACCGCAAGATGGCCGCGCTGAGCAAGTTGCTGCGGAAGGCGTTTAAGATGGGCGACCTTCATAGCCTGCCTGAATTCAAGCGGCAGAAAGAGCGTCAGGGCCGCATCAGATTCCTTGAACGGGACGAGGAAGACCGGCTTTTCGCCGCCATAAAGGCCCGTTCCGAAGACTATTACCTTCTCTGCATTTTCCTGGTCGATACCGGCGCGCGCCTAGGCGAGGCGATCGGCCTGCGCTGGGGCGACATTCACGAAGGCCGCGTCACCTTCTGGCTCACCAAGTCGGGCCGGAGCCGCTCCGTCCCGCTCACTGAACGCGCCCGCGCGGCCGTCGCACGCCGCAACCGCAAGGGCGTAGGCCCCTTCGCGGGCATCGAGCAGGCGAAATTCCGGCAGGTCTGGCATGAGGCAAGGGCGGAGATCGGCCTTTCTGCCGATATGGAGCTGGTGCCGCACTGCCTGCGCCATACCTGCGCTTCCCGTCTGGTCCAGGGCGGGATCGACATTCGCCGCGTGCAGATGTGGCTGGGCCACCAGACCCTGCAGATGACCATGCGCTACGCCCACCTGGCCACCAACGATCTCGACATGTGCGTTCCGGTGCTGGAGCGGCGCCAATAGGCCGCAGGTCCGCAATCGGGCATTGCCCGGGACAGACTTCGCAGAGCGTCCCATTCAACCAGCGACGGAAAGCCGGGCGTTCCGCCTTGCTACTGCTGCAGCAGCCCGAGCGGCACCTGCTGCTTGCGTGCCGCCCGGTCCTGTCCGATGCGGGAAAGAAGGATGACGGGAAGGATGCTGACCGCCACTATGGCGAGCGCCGCGATCGAGGCCTCTTCATAGGTGCCGCGCGCCGCTTCGCCATAGAGATGCGTGGCGAAGGTTTCCACATTGAGCGGGCGCAGGAGCAGCGTCGCAGGCAGTTCCTTCACGCAATCCACGAAGACCAGAAGTCCAGCCGCGGCGATTGCAGGCTTCGACAGCGGCAGGTGCACATGCCGGAACGTGCCTGCGGTGGATTGCCCGAGATTGCGCGATGCCTGGTCCAGCGAGGCGGGAATCCGCGACAGGCCCGCTTCGATGCCACCGGCCGAAATTGCCAGGAAACGGACGGTGAGCGCATAGATCACGGCCGCGCCGGAGCCTATGAACAGCAGGCCGGTCGAGAAGCCGAGCCAGTTCGTGGCCAGCCGGTCGATATGGCCGTCCAGCCCGGCCAGGACGATCAGCACGCCGATGGCGACAACCGTGCCGGGCGCGGCATAGCCGAGCGTCGACAGCCGCAGCAGCCAGGATGATTTCGCGCCGGGCTTCAGGCGCGTGGCATAGGCGACGACAAGGCCGAAGCCGACGGTGACGACGGTTGCCACGGCCGCGATCGTGACGGTGCTGAACGCCTCGCCGATGATCCGCTGCGACAGGCCCGCGAACTGGTAGCGTTCCCACGCCTTGGCGGCCAGATAAAGGGCAGGAGCCACGAAGCCGAGCAGGACGGGCAGGGCGCCTGCTGCCAAGAGGGCGATGCCGCTCCCTTTAGCGACAGGCTGCGGCACGAGCTTGCGGCTGCGGCGCGCATCGCAGGCATAGCGCTGCTTTCGCCGCGCCCATCGCTCCAGCGCCACCAGCGCCACGACCATCATCAGCAGCACGAGGGCGATCTGCGCCGCACCCGGCAGGTCAGCCCTTGTGATCCAGGTCGTGTAGATCGAAACCGTCATCGTCCGCACGCCAAGAAACTCGGCCGCGCCTATGTCGTTCAGCGTTTCCATGAGGGCGAGGCTGATGCCAACCGCAACGGCCGGACGCGCCAGGGGCAGCGCCACGCGCCAGAAGACGCCGCGGCGCGAGACGCCGAGCGTACGCGCGGCCTCGATGAGAGTGCCCGACTGGGTGATGAACATGGCCCGCGTGGGGATGTAGACATAGGGGTAGAGCACGAAGCCCAGCAGCATTATGCAGCCGGTCATGGAGCGTATGTCTGGGAGCCGGAAATCGCGCGGGCTCTCATAGCCCAGCAGCCAGCGGATCGCGCCCTGCAGCGGGCCGATCGGGTGGAGTATGTCCAGATAGGCATAGGCTATGATGTAGGTGGGAACGGCCAGCGGCAGCAGCAGCGCCCATTCCAGCACCCGCCTGCCGGGGAAATCATAGGCCGTGACAAGCCAGGCGGTGGTCGTGCCGATAATGGCCGTCGCTAGGCCCACGCCGGCCAGCAATATCGCCGTATCCCACAGGGCAACCGGCAGGACGGTGGAAAAGAGATGGTCCCAAAGGCCGTCCGACCCCTTGGCCGCCTCCAAAAGCAGCCCGGTGAAGGGAACCAGCACGAACAAGGCTATCAGCCCTGCCGAAAGCAGCCAGCCGCTGGCGGAGAACCAGGTGGGCCGGGCTGCCTTCGGGCGGGCGAAAGCTGCCGCGCGGAAGGAAGGCGCCAACGGGGCGCCTTCCATTTCCTCAGTTGTCAAAACCGACCTTGTCGACAATTTCGCTTGCCTGCTTGCGATGGCTGACGATCTCCGACAGCGACTTGTCATCGATCTTCAACTCGCCGAAGGAGGCGATGATCGGATCAATCGCAGCGCCGGGCTTGACCGGATATTCGTAATTGGCCTCGGCATAGATCTTCTGGGCCTCGTCAGAGACCAGATATTCCAGAAGCTTCACGGCCTCGTCCCTGTTCGGGGCATGTTTGGCTATCGCCGCGCCGCTGATGTTCACCTGCGTGCCGCCGTCCTTGAAGGTCGGGAGGATGACCTTGATGGCTTCCGCCCAGGCGACCTGCTCCTCGCCGCCCCGGCCGGATTTCATAAGGCCGACATAGTAGGAATTGGCGATGCCGATGTCGCAAATGCCGCCCAGTATGTCCTTGGCGACGTCGCGGTCGCCGCCGCCGGCCTTGCGGGCAAGATTGTCCTTGACGCCGGCCAGCCACTTTTCGGTTTCCTCGGCGCCGTAATGGGCGATGTAGTCCGCAAACAGTGCGGTGTTGTAGGGATGCTGGCCGGAACGGATGCAGACCTTGCCCTTCCATTTCGGGTCTGCCAGATCCTCATAGTTGAAGGATTCCAGCTCGAGATCCTTGGCCGCGTAAAGCACGCGCGCACGCATGGAAAGGCTGAACCAGTGGCCCTCCGGATCCCGCAGTTGCTCCGGCACCGCCGCGTTCAACGCCTCGGATTCGATCGGCTGGGTGACGCCCTTTTCCACCAGGTCCACCAGATTGCCGGCGTCCACCACCATCAATATGTCTGCGGGAGAACTTTCGCCTTCGGAGGCGACGCGCTCGGCCAGGCCATCCTTCAGGAACACCGTATTGACCTTCGTGCCGGTCGATTTTTCGTAGGCTTCGAGGAGAGGGGCGACGAGTGCCGGTTCTCGCGTGGTATAGAGATTGATCTCGGCCGCTGCGGCCACGGACGGGCCGGCCAGAAGCGATGCTGCAGCTATGGCGGATGCCAGGATGGAGTGCGAGTTCATGTAACCCTCCGTTAGGAACGGCACCCCTAGCACCATTTCATGACTAGGTCAGTCAAGTTTTGTTGGACGAGATAACATCGATATCACGAAAATGTGATAATGGCCGATAGGTCCGCCGAAAGGAGGCAAGCGCAGAGGCGCGGTCAGAATGCCAGAACGCGATCGGCCAGGACCGAGATCCTGACCTCGGACGTGCCGTCGGGCAGGCGCTCCATGGTGCGCACCTTCAGCGGCATGTCGAGCCCCTCCACCCGCAAGATGATCTGCTCGACCTCCCCCTGGAAGATTCGCTGCTCGATCCTGGCCGGCAGGTCGCCCTGTTCCAGGGAGACGGTGATTGCCTGGGGCCGCACGAAAAGGGTCGCGGCGCTATCGGGTTGAAGATCGAGTTTCTGAGGGAAATTGCCAATCGGGGTCTTCAGCGTTCCGTCGCGGTATATGCCGGGTATCCTGTTGAAGGCGCAGAAGAATTCAGCCGCATAGGCGCTGTTGGGCCGATCGTGCAGGTCATAGGGCGAACCCTGCTGGACGATCCTGCCGGCGCGCATGAGCACCACGCGATCTACTGAGGACAGCGCCTCCTGCGGGTCGTGCGTGACCATGATCACGGTCGTGTTCAGCGACTTGAGGAGAGCGAGCGTTTCGGTCCGTACCTTTTCCCGCAGCCCATGGTCGAGATTCGAGAAGGGCTCGTCCATCAGAACGATCTTCGGACGGGGCGCAAGGGCGCGTGCAAGAGCCACGCGCTGCTGTTCTCCGCCGGAAAGCGTGTGCGGGTAGCGGTCCACCAGGTGCTGTACGCCGACCCGTTCGATCGCATCGGCGGCGTAGGACGCAGCCTTCTGCCTGGACAGCCGCTTCAGGCCGAAAAGGATGTTGTCGCGCACCGTGAGATGCGGGAAGAGCGCATAGTCCTGGAAAACAAAGCCGATATTGCGTGCCTCGGGCTCAACGAATGTCTGCGGGCCGTTGACCTCTCCCCCTTCCAGGAAGATCTGACCCCCGTCGACCGTTTCCACCCCTGCGATCAGGCGAAGCAGCGTCGATTTTCCGCAGCCCGAATGCCCGACAAGCGAAACGACCTCGCCACGGGGAACATCAAGGCAGATGTCCGCTACCGCGGCGATGCTCCCGAAGGAACGGCTGACGTGCAGCAATTTCAGGGCGAGTTCGTCGCTAGGCCGATCCATGCTGCTGCTCCGGCGTCATTGGTCATGTCTCAGAGATATCCATTGACTTGCTTTTGTCCAAGGCGGTGATCTGGCGCAGTTGGGCAAGACGTGCCGGAATGAATGCAAACCGCAGGAACGCAGCGCTCAATACCCCCGAGATCCCGTTCCTTCGACAGGGAAAGGAAGTACTTGACCCGTACGTTTTTGAAACGAAAGGGGGAAAATGGTGCTGCCAGCGAGGATTGAACTCGCGACCTCTCCCTTACCAAGGGAGTGCTCTACCACTGAGCTACGGCAGCGCCGGATTGCGCCGCCTTCTGCCATATCGTCCCGGCAAGCGCAAGCTGTGTATGAAGGCTTTGTGCGGGCGTGTGGATGCGCTATTCGCCACAGCCATGCAGGCGCCATAATTGGCGCTATGGATCGATTGGGTGGATCATGACGGGACGTAATTCTCGACCTGACAAACCGACCGATGACCGCAAGGCGAGGCTCGCGGAAGCCCTGCGCGCCAATCTCCAGAAGCGCAAGGCGCAGTCGCGTGCGCGCCGGGCGGGGCAAGCCGATGTGAGACCCGAGGGGCTTCCGGCTGCGCCGAAGCAAAAGGACTGATCGGTTTTCCGCCGGAGGGAAAACGGTTTCTTGAACCGCACGGCTGCCTACGCTAGGGCTGTGCCTTACTCAACCGATTGAAAGCCGACGTCCACGCCGGCCGGGGAAATTTTATGGATCGAATCAGGATCATCGGCGGCAGGGAACTCACCGGTACAATTCCGATTTCAGGCGCCAAGAACGCGGCGCTGCCGCTCATGATCGCCTCGCTGCTTACGCGGGAGACGCTCACGCTGGAAAATGTGCCGCATCTCGCGGATGTGGAACAGCTGACCCGCATCCTCGGCAACCACGGTGTGGACTATTCGGTCAATGGCAAGCGGGGCCACCAGAATGGTAGCCCCAGCGGCTACGCACGCACGATCAATTTTACCGCAGAGAACATCGTCGACACCACCGCGCCCTATGAGCTCGTCTCGAAGATGCGGGCTTCCTTCTGGGTCATCGGTCCGCTGCTGGCGCGCATGGGCGTCGCCAAGGTATCGCTTCCCGGTGGCTGCGCTATCGGCACGCGCCCGGTCGATCTCTTCATCGACGGGTTGCGCCAGCTTGGCGCCGAGATCGATGTGGATACAGGCTATGTCGTGGCCACGGCGAAGAATGGATTGGTCGGGAACCGTTATGTCTTCCCGAAGGTCTCGGTTGGCGCCACCCATGTCCTGATGATGGCTGCAACGCTGGCGCGGGGCCAGACCGTTCTGGAAAACGCCGCGCGTGAGCCAGAGATCGTCAATCTGGCAGAGTGCCTGATCGCCATGGGAGCCAAGATCCATGGGGCGGGCACCTCCACCATCACCATCGAGGGCGTGGACGAACTGTCCGGCGCGAAGGTCCGCGTCATTCCGGACCGCATCGAAACTGGTACTTACGCCATGGCAGTCGCAATGACTGGGGGCGACGTGCTGCTGCAGGGGGCACAGCCGGATCTTTTGCAGGCGGCACTGGACGTCATTGAACGAACGGGGGCAGAGATCACGCCTACCAACCAAGGCATAAGGGTAAGGCGCAATGGCGCTGGCATTGCGCCAGTCGACGTCACCACCGAACCCTTCCCCGGCTTCCCCACAGACCTGCAGGCCCAGTTCATGGGTCTGATGACCATGTCCAGCGGCAAGTCGCGCATTACCGAAACGATTTTCGAGAACAGATTCATGCATGTGCAGGAACTTGCACGGCTGGGGGCGCGCATAACGCTCTCGGGCCAGACGGCGGTCGTCGAGGGCGTTTCGAAGCTCACCGGCGCCCCGGTCATGGCAACCGATCTGCGCGCTTCGGTTTCGCTCGTCATCGCCGGCCTCGCCGCCGAGGGCGAAACTACTGTCAATCGCGTCTACCATCTCGACCGTGGCTTTGAGCGGCTGGAGGAGAAGCTGTCAGGCTGCGGCGCGATGATCGAGCGGATCAGCGGGTAAGAACGCGGCGCCGTGGCGGTGCGAAAGACCGGAAGACGTGCCTGCATCGGCGTCAGTCTCGGCCGGAAGACTTGATTTCTCCTGTCCGGTTGCGCCTTTGTCCAAGACCGCCTAACAGAAAAGTCTGGACTAACCTTCGCAGGTGCGAAAGTCATGGACGCGCTCAAGCTCGTCGCTCTCGACGAACAAGATCTCCGCATCGTCTCGGCCCATGTCCAGGATGCCGTCACCAAGGTGGGCGAACTGGAATATCTGCCAGCAGTGAAGCGCTTCGTGGTTCCGGTTCGGCGTTTTGCGTGGGAAGTGAAATCCAGCTTCTTTCGCCCCCGCAATGAGCGACGCCAGAGCCTGCTGCATTTCGACCGCGTGCTTGGCGTCAAGACCTCCGGAATTCGCCGGGAAAAGACGGATGAGGTGCTTTCCTTGCTGGCGATCAATTTCGTTCCCATCGACCCTCCCGCCGGCCTGATCGAACTGGTGTTCGCGGGCAGCGGGGCCATCATGCTGGACGTCGAGTGCATCGAGGCAAGGTTGGCCGACCTTGGCGGGGCCTGGGCTGCGACCTCGCGTCCGAGTCACGGAGCCTGAAGGACATGGCCATCACGCTCGACAGCAGGTCCCCGGATTTCGAGACGCGCTTCGCCGCGTTCCTGACGACCAAGCGCGAGGCTTCGGCGGACGTGGAAGCCGCGGTTCGTTCGATCATTGAGCGTGTCCGCGCCGACGGCGATGCGGCGCTGATCGACTATGGCCGCCGTTTTGATCGCACCGACCTGGAAAAGCTGGGCATTACCGTGACGCGCGAAGAGATCGCGGCCGCCTATGCTGCGGCCGATCCGGCGACCGTCAAGGCGCTCGAATTTGCCCGCGATCGGATCCGCGCCCACCACGAGCGGCAGAAGCCCAGCGACGACCGCTACACCGATCCGCTCGGTGTCGAGCTCGGATCGCGTTGGACGGCGATCGAATCGGTCGGCCTTTACGTGCCCGGCGGCACGGCCAGCTACCCCAGTTCGGTGTTGATGAATGCGGTTCCGGCGAAAGTTGCCGGCGTGGAACGCATCGCCATCACCGTGCCGGCACCGAATGGTGTCATCAATCCCCTGGTCCTGGTCGCCGCCGACCTGGCCGGAGTGGGTGAGATCCATCGCGTTGGGGGTGCGCAGGCCGTGGCCGCGCTCGCCTATGGCACCGAGACGATTCGGCCTGTCGCCAAGATCGTGGGACCGGGCAACGCCTATGTCGCGGCCGCCAAGCGGCAGGTTTTCGGAACGGTGGGCATCGACATGATTGCCGGTCCTTCCGAGGTTCTGGTGGTGGCGGATGCCGACAACAACCCAGACTGGATCGCTGCGGACCTTCTGGCGCAGGCCGAGCATGACGTTTCGGCCCAGTCCATACTCATCGCGGACGATGCCGAGTTCGCCCGCAAGGTTGAGCAGGCGGTGGAGCGTCAGCTTGCCACCCTGCCGCGTGCTGAAACGGCGGCGGCAAGCTGGCGCGATTTCGGCGCCGTCATACTGGTAGAGACGCTTGAAGATGCTCCGCCGCTGGTCGACCGCATCGCCGCGGAACATGTCGAACTGGCCGTCGCCGACCCCGAAGCCTTTCTGGCCAAAATCCGTAATGCAGGGTCGATCTTCCTCGGCCGGCATACGCCGGAGGCAATCGGCGACTATGTCGCCGGTTCCAACCATGTGCTGCCAACTGCGCGCTCTGCGCGCTTCTCCTCGGGCCTTTCGGTGCTCGACTTCGTCAAGCGGAGCTCGATTCTGCGGCTCGGGCCCGAACAGTTGCGCCAGCTTGCGCCCGCCGCGATCGCGCTGGCCGAGGCGGAAGGGCTCGCCGCCCATGGGCGCTCCGTGGCCGTGCGGCTGAACATGTAGGCAGCGATGTCAGGGGCCGATTGCAAGAGCGCAAGGCTGATCGAGGTGGAGCTCGACGAGTCGATCGGCCGTTCCACGCCCGATGTCGAGCACGAGCGGGCAGTGGCGATCTTCGACCTCATCGAGGAGAACAGCTTTCGCCCGGTGGGAGATAACGGAGGAGGTCCCTACAGGCTCAAACTTTCGATCTCGGAAAAGCGGCTGGTGTTCTCCGTCAGCCGCGAGGACGGCGCGGCGGTGGTCACCCACATATTGTCGCTCACTCCGTTCCGGCGCATCGTCAAGGATTACTACCTGATCTGCGAGAGCTACTACGCCGCCATCCGCTCCTCCACGCCGAGCCAGATCGAGGCCATAGACATGGGACGGCGCGGCCTGCACAACGAAGGCTCGCAGACGCTGATGGAACGGCTGGCCGGCAAGATCGAGATCGATTTCGATACGGCGCGCCGGCTGTTCACGCTGCTGTGCGTGCTCCACTGGCGCGGCTGACCCTTGCCTGCGAAGTCGCTGCCACGCTCCATCCTTTTCATGTGCCGTATGAATGCCGTGCGCTCTCCCATGGCCGAGGCCATAGCGCGCTCCATGCTGGGGCCGGGTATCTTTATTGCCTCTGCAGGCATCCGCCCCGGTGCCCGCGACCCGTTCGTCGATGCCACCCTGGCCGAAAAGGGTCTTACGGCGCCTCCTCATGGACCCAGGACGGTGGAAGACATCGAGGATGCCTATTTCGATCTCGTCATCACCCTGGCGCCCGAGGCGCATCACGCGGCCCTGGAATGGACCCGGACAATGGCAGTCGAGGTCGAATATTGGCCAATGCCTGATCCCACCATCACCATGGGCACGCGCGAACAGATCATGGCATCCTACCGCGATCTCTACGAACGGTTGCAAGCGCGCATTGCTGCCCGGTTCGCATCGGAAGGTGGCTCTGAGGCCGGCGGGGGCTCGTCTGATTAAGCGTGTTCACAAAGCGAGTATAATAATATAGGTTCCGCCCAACTTCCGGCCGGCCGCCGGATTCATCAAGACCGAAGGTAACGAATGCCGAAGGAAGAAGTCCTCGAGTTTCCGGGCGTGGTCACGGAACTTCTGCCCAATGCGATGTTTCGCGTCAAACTCGAAAACGAGCACGAAATCATCGCCCATACTGCTGGCCGCATGCGCAAGAACCGCATCCGGGTTCTGACCGGCGACAAGGTCCTGGTCGAGATGACGCCCTATGATCTGACCAAGGGCCGAATCACCTATCGCTTCAAGTAAACGCCGCCCGGCCATGGGCAACACCCACAAGCTCGTTCTTGCGTCCGGCTCTCCGCGCCGGATCGAATTGCTGCAGCAGGCCGGGATCGAGCCCGACCGTGTTCTGCCTGCGGACATTGACGAGACGCCGCTGCGCAGCGAACATCCGCGTTCGCTGGCCAAGCGCCTTTCCAAGGAAAAGGCCGAGAAAGCTCTCATGGCGCTGATGCGGGAGGCCGAATATCAGCCGGGATATGTGCTTGCCGCGGATACGGTGGTGGCGGTCGGGAGGCGTATTCTGCCCAAGGCCGAGACGGTCGATGACGCGATTGCATGCCTTCAGCTTCTGTCCGGGCGTGCGCACAGGGTCTATTCCGGCATCTGTCTGATGACTCCTTCTGGGCAGGCGCGCCAGCGCCTGGTCGAGACGCGGGTGCGTTTCAAGCGGCTTTCGCGAAGCGAAATCGATCGTTATGTCGCTTCAGGCCAATGGCGAGGAAAGGCCGGCGGCTACGCGGTCCAGGGCTATGCTGGCTCTTTTGTGGTGAAACTGGTGGGGTCCTACACGAATGTAGTCGGCCTGCCGCTTTACGAAACCACGATGCTGCTGGCTGGCGAGGGTTTCGACGTGCGTGCGCGCTGGCCCGAGGCAGTGCTAACGTGAGTTGCGCTGGATGACCTCGCGTGGAAAATCTGCCGTGACGCCGCTTCGGCCCCCGCGGCCCTGCCCCGAGTGCGGCCGGCCATCGGCGCGTGATACCTATCCGTTCTGCTCGGCTCGATGCAAAGCCGTCGATCTGAATCGCTGGCTCAAGGGTGCCTATGTCATTCCCGCTCGCGACGATGAGGAAGACGAACAGCGTGGCGACGCATCAAAGCCGGGGGCGGACTGACACGGCAGGGATGGCGGCGCTTCCGCCAGCCTGTGCTCGGGCAGGGTCACGATGATTTCGTTTCTCGGCAACCGTGTATTGTGCATGAGCGCGGTCTGACGAAACCGGCTTCAAGTACGGCGCCTGAAAATCCGCCTGGCGGCGCTGGACAGGCCCGAAACTCATGCTATAACCCACGCGCTTTCAGGGGTGTCGCGGCACGCCTTGCACGAAGTCTC